>OJNH01001619.1_pt1 | contig 17057 bp, 15 predicted proteins | sample 1597361 | NCBI WGS metagenome assembly OJNH01 (sample SAMEA2452136, study PRJEB22498) | human gut metagenome | biome: human feces; feature: human gut; material: feces | place: Australia | collected 2012
TATGATTGTTATTACTAATGCTATTAGAGTTATACCTTTATTGCCTTTGGTATGTGTCAAGTAATTGTTTGCAACATCCTTTAATGTTGATTTTTCTTTCATTTATAATTCCTCCTCTGTTAAAAACATTTGACATTATTATATATGTTTTCATTACTTTTTGTCAATGTTTTCATATACTTTTTTTCTACTTTTTTTTACATTATTTTTTTAAAATATGTAATCCAATTCACTTATTGGTGTTAAGCTTATTTCTTGAAAAATAGGACTTTTTTTGTCTATATTTAAACTATTGCAAGTAGTTCTATTTTTATCAACTAAATCAGCTTTTTTTACTATCAATGATTTTCTAACCTTTTTAATACCTTCTCTTATTTTATTCATATATTCTTCCATACTGTTGTCTATTGGAACTTCTTTTTTTAGTTTTTCTATATCTATAGTATTCTCTTGTACTTTAATAGCACAAATTTTTGCTAAACATGTTGCTCCTATTTTACTAAAACTTAACCTTCCACTCTTGAATCTTTTACTTAATACTGTGAAAATTTGGCTTTCCATTATTCCAGGATCTTTCTATAGGTATTTCTTTTCCCTGTTGTTCCAATACATCTTGGTATCGAGGTAAACCATCTGATAGATAACTTTTTAATCTTTCTATTTTTTCTATTGCTTTTTCTTCACCTCCGTACTTCATATTTTAGATATTCGAGATATATTGGAATTTCATCATATCTTCTTTCAGCAATTAGTTTTTCAAGTTGTCTTCTGTATTCATCTTCTTGTATATCTCTTATTATTTCTTGATGTATATGAAAATTATCCTTTTGTCTAATTGTATCCTCTGTTGCTAAATTATTTATCCAAGTTGCTCCATCTCCGATTTAAAACTCTTAATTTTATTTTACTCACATCGTAAGTCTGAAATATCTTTGCATCTCTTCTCTTTTTCATTTCTTTAGAACTCATAAAACCAACTATATACATTTTATTAACTAAAGAATGTCTTTCGTCATCTTTTTTCCAACCTTCATAAGATACATGGAGTTTTAATTCAGATTTTACACTTGTCGGTTCTTTGTATTCCTTATTTTCTTTTTCGCAATTTAATTTATATTTTTCAATTTGTTCTTGTCTGTCTTTTCCTTGTAAATTTATCCACAAGCCATCTGCTTCTTCAAATAGTGCAGGTATTACTTTAGTTCCAGCAATTAATTTATCTTTCTTGTTTAACTTAATTTCTTCTAATTCTTTTTCATTAACTTTAAGTCCTGCTTTAATTACAATATCTCTTACTGTTTCATGACTCATACTAATGTTTAAATTTTGCATTAATTCCTCTGCTGCATCTCTATACGAGTTTGTTTCAACAGCAAGGTTTAAAACTTTTTCAACAAGATTAGATGATATTTTTACGAGTTTGGGTTCATATGGTATAACAGCAACGATTGACGAGGGTAAAATAAATCTTAATTCAAGCAATGGTAATTATATTAAGGGCAGTGTTGCAGACGCTCTGGGAATTTCGACAATAACATCAGTTATCGTAAATAGCACTAATGCTTCTTCATCATCTGCAATAAAATATACTGTAACTCAAGTTATCAGCGGTACTACAACTTTTGAACAAGCGGGTTTGAATGCTGCGGGTAAAGTGTTGGAAATTAAAACAAAAGAGAATGGTGTAACTCAGGCCTACATAACAATTGCTTCCAATACAACAACCTTTGACAGTATGTTTTCATCACTTGCAACCTACGGGTTTTCAGCCTCAATAAACGATGGAGTTCTAACTTTATCATCAACGCAATATGTTGTTGGCGGGAGTATGGCAGAACTTTTAGGTATAGAAACTTATGCGACATCGGATGCTTATACTGTTGGGCAGGCTATTACGTCTACTGCAAACATGACTTATACAGGTACAATTTATGCAACGGAGAATTCACTTATCAAAGATTTTATTACTCTGGATGGTAATGCTACTAATAATAGTATAAAAATTTATAGCAATTATGGTCAGACAGTTACAACAGTTACTGTTACAGCTTCTACAACATTTGATGATTTGCGAGTAATGATGAGATCTGCTGGAGTGGATATGCGCATGAGTAGTAATGGCAAAATATATTTTAACTCCAACGATACTTGCGCATATGCAGTAGATGTTCCTGCATCTGATGGTATTTTGTCAAAGTTAGGTATTGGTAAACAAGAGTATGGGCTAAAAACTGTAGTACTATCTCAGACCTCAACAGCTGCTGTAACAGCTACAAATACAACATATAAGACTATTACAGATGATACAACAATAGGAGAATATCTAGGTTTTAGCGGAACTAGTATTATATATGAAATGCGGTATAGTGGTAGCCCTTACGAAGGTAGCAGCTATGAAAGTAATTATAATTCTATTACAGTGCAGAGTGCTTGGACAGTGGCTGAGTTTGTTTCGAGATGTAACTCTTACTTTGACTACATTAATGTTAACTATAACTCAACAACGGGAATAAGCTTTTCACAGTATTATCCAGAAATTACAAGTGCGGAAATTTGGGATAACGAACTTGGAGCTTACAAAACAGTTACTTATACTAAAACTAATTATTATCTTAGTGGTGAATTAATAAGCACAATGGGGTTGAGACATTCAGTAACATATGCAGCACAAATGACATCGCGAACTTTTACAGGAGGAACTGTATATGCTAATACTACAAATGGCTGGTCGCTTATTTCTGATAAAACAGTTTATTATACGACTTTGGTTAATGGAACTCAAACGCAAGTGACCATTACAGGCAATACAACTTTTGTTGATTTAGGTTTGCATAATGGTAGTTCTACTTCTGACGTTCGCTATTTCTCTGTATCCTCCGGGGGGAGTAATACCAGTAGATATTTTACTATTACGAACTCTACGACAGTCAATGATTATTTGCTTTGTATGAGAAATTGTGGAATAAATGCATCGCTTTCTAATGGTAGAATAACATTGTCCACCAATGGACAAACACATATATCAGGCGAAGGAAATATAAATTTAGTTTGGGATGTTCTGGGGTTGGATTTGGCAAACGACTTTTTTACACAAGCATATACTACAATACGTTCAACTACAACTTTTGAAGAATTGGGTTTTGTGCCTGATGATGGCGCCAGTAACAAAAATAATTATATTAAAATACATTATTCATCAACAAATAATGCTGGTGGTACAAGTACAACAAATATTACGCTCGTTGGCAGCACTACTGTTGGACAATTTATACAATCATTAAACAGTATAGGCATTAGTGCAACCTTAAGTGATGGTAAAATAACTATTGCTCAAGGCAGCGATGGAAAATTTTTGGTCGGAAGTGACATGTATTGGGATAGCGACCCTACTAACAAAGATGATGAATTGTGGAGAGTTCTCAACCTCAATGTGGGACTCGGGTATACATACAATATCTCTAAATCAGTTACATATACAAGCACTGGCGGGACGTATCGAGCAAGTACAACAGGAACGACAGGAACAATAACTGCTAGTACAACCCTTCATGATCTGGGATTTGAAAATAAAGAATATGAACTATTTAATTATGTTACAATTACTAATGCTGAAACATCTAAGAGTGGCTCTCTAGCGTATTCAGTTCATGAAAGTTCCACAGTGAACGATTTGGTCGCTTATATAAACGGTACTGGAAAGTTTTTTGCTTCTATTTCTGATGGAAAACTTACTATATCAGGAAGAAGCTCCGGTTCTACAATGACTTATATAAATAGGTTTAGTAAAATTTTTTCTGATACATTCAAGCTAAATGATGCCGGAGAAGATGTTACTTTTGATAGTAGAATACAGTATAAAAATACAGGAGTAGAAAAAACATATAGAATAGGAGCTATTGCACTAGATAGTGGTAATAAAAGGCTTAGCGAGCTCGGACTAACTGATAACGCAACAATATCAATGAATAATACCAATGGTGATGTAACTTGGAAAATTATTACACCAAACATGACAGTAGAAAATTTCTTCGACTTTTTGACTGACTACGGAGTAACAACAAGCCGAAGTGGTGGAATAATAACAATCGGCTCTCTAAACGATAGTGAATGGCTTGAGTACATCTCAGAAAATTTACAATCAGTGCTCAGAATTGCAGGTACCGGTGCAGGAAAAACTTATGAAATCATAGGTAATGCTGCTTATGAAAATACTTCATCAAGAACAATCAAAAATATTACAACACATACAGCAACAGCTACCACAACTTTAGAATCAATAAGCGGATATAACGCCGGCAACGGTAATATTATTGTACATAAGGCAGATGGAACTTCTGAAGAACTATATGTAGATTCATCTTCCACAATCCAAGACTTCTTTAACCAAATAGCAGCTTACGGGTTGACAGGTTCTATATCTGCTGCAGGTGTTGTAACTATTACAGGGAATGGAAATACATTCTTATCAAGCGCCTCTGGGGGGTCAAATCTTGTATCGCTGTTAAAACTATCTCTTAATAAAACTTCTACCACAGGTACTGTAAATACAACAACAGGAACTATAAGCTCTACAGCGCAGGTAGTTGCAACATCAGATACTCTGCTCGGCAATCTTGCTTATGCAAACGGTACAAAACTGACTTTTGATTCAAGCGGGTTTGCTTCATTAGTAATGCAGACAAAAACCAGAGAAGGTTTGTTGAAAAACTTTACTGTAAACTTCTCGAAGACTTCCACGCTGGGCTCAGTGCTGGATGCCTTCAAAGCTCAGGGCTTGAACGCTTCTATAGACGCAACAGGCAGATTTTCAGTAAGTACTGATTCTCTTTCTGATTTTAACATCTCTGGTGCACTTGGTACATATCTAATGGGAGCTTCTTATAATAAATCTTATGAAACAAAAGGCGGTACACCGCTTTCAGCTTCTTCTGTTAATACTGTAACAGCAGCCGCGACAAGGGAAACTAAACTTGCAGACCTTGGAGTTACTACAGGCGAATACAATATCTATAACAACGGGGTAAAATTCACTGCACAGATTTCTTCTGATGAAACACTCGGCTCATTTATTGATACGCTAAGCTCGTTCGGTATTCAGGCCGGATTAATCAATAACGGCTCGACCTCAAAGCTTATTATTACCGGCAGTGGCAATTCGTATATAGCAAAATCAAACAGTGTTTCAAATTCTTCTAATGTTGTGGAAAAACTCTTCGGAAGCAATACAACGGCAGATAGTTATAAATATACAGGTAAAGAAATCTTAACATCAACTTCTACATCAACGCAGGCCGCAGATTCAACTGCTCTCCTGTCAGCTTACGGAGTAACAGCAGGTGAATATTATATTTATACAAACGGTAACAGGCATACTCTGCAAATTTCTTCTGATGAAACAATAGGTTCATTAATGGAAACCCTGAGCAGCTATGGTATAAAAGCTGAACTTGTTAAGAATGGAAACAGCTCTAAAATTGTACTTACAGGCAGCGGTGATGCTTATATAGCTCAATCAAGCAATACTTCTAATGCTTCAAATATAGTAAATAAACTGTTTGGCGGAAGCTTGGCCATTGTTAATGAATCAAGCTATACAGGCTCTCAGCGGGTTACCACAAAGGATACTGCAACTGTAGCCGCTTCTGAATCGACATCGCTGGCAAGTCTTGGTGTAACTGCCGGTGAATACTATATTTACAATAACGGAGTTAAATACACGGCCCTTATATCTTCTGATGAAACAATTGGGTCATTTATGAGTACTCTTAAATCTTTCGGTATTCAAACAGGACTTATTAATAACGGAAGCTCGGCAAGTCTTGTGCTGATTGGAAATGGCAACTCTTATGTCGCAAAATCAAACAGCGTTTCTAATGCTTCTAATGTCGTTGAAAAATTATTTGGAACAGCCGGTCCTGATTCAAGCTTCTCATATACCGGCTCCGAGCTTCTTTATAAAACCGTTACACATACTGCTACGGCAACAGAAGATACTCTCTTGAGTACATTTGACACCCCGTGGGGGGATACAACTCTTAAATCCGCAGGAAATCTGGCACTTCAGGTAGACGGCAAAAATATTGCTATACAGATTACTGATACGGAAACTTTCGGCTCATTAATAGACAAGCTTGAAGCTGTCGGAGTGCAGGCATCATTTGTCGGGGGTAAACTCTATATCAGCGAAATGAACGGTGTTTCTATTCTAGCTGATGGAACGACATCTTCAATAATTAATCCGAATGCAAATATCCATCTGGCTTATAAAAGTTCTATGGATGGATTTATGGAAAGTACCAGTGCAATTGTCCAGAAAACAACAATTGTTGAGGAAAAAACTCTGTCTGCTGCTAATTATGCAGGGCTGGATACTCAGCTAAAGACGCTTAATATTACAGGCGGAACATTCTCTATTTTCAGAAACGGAGAAAAAGCTACTATAAATGTAAATTCTGATAATACCTTCGACGATTTACGCTCGCAAATAGCTTCAAGATTCTCTGATGTTGATTTGAAATTTGAAGAAGGAAAACTTGTTATATACTCAAAAGATGACGATGTCGAGCTTCAGACAGGAACTACTACAGATACCTCAAATCTTCTCGCAGTTACTGGATTGGCAGAAGATGAAGAAGGCCGTTCTGTAAGTGCACGTGCGCTCTACTGTGTTAACGAAAGTTCTGTTCTGACTCAAACCGGACTTTTCCGTAAAGGTGATGTTAAGGAAGGTACTTTCTATGTAGGGGATCAGATGGTTACGATTACCAATAAATCCACGCTGTCTGATATTATTTCGCAGATAAATTCTTCTGATACTGCAAATGCAACTGCTTATTGGGACAGCATTAACGGAAGGCTGGTTATCAAATCTCGCTCAACAGGTCAGGCGTTTATTAATATTGAAGCAGGTACAAGCAACTTCACTGATATTATGGGATATACAGAAACAGAATGGTATACTGACGGATCTGTGAAAAAAGCACGTATGGTTACTGACTCGCAAAATCTTGGTGAAAATTCGAAAGTATCAATTAACGGAACGACATATACCTCGACTTCTAATATTCTTACAAGTGATATAACACGTATTAAAGGTCTTACTATTAATTTAAACGGGTTAACAAGCGGTTCTGCTGTCAAGCTTACGGTTGAAAAAGACAAAGAAACCGTTGCAAACTCACTTTCTGATATTGTGGATTCATATAATGAACTTATGAAAAATGTTGATGAGGCAGTTGCAAAAGACGGAAGCCTGAAAAATCAAACAACATTGAAGATGCTTAGAAATCAGATTAGAAGTGCAATGATGAGTTCTATAGGAAATGCATCTGTATTTAAAAATCTTGATGCGATTGGTATTTCTGTTACTTCTGCAAGTGCAAATAATGTTTCTACCTCAAATGAAAGTATTATTAATCTTACTTTTGATAAGGACAAGTTCCTTGATGCATATGAAGCTGACAGTGATGCTGTTAAAGAACTGCTGATTGGTTCCGGAATAAAAGGAAGTTCTACTGCGACAGACGGTGTGTTTACAAAGGTTGAAAGTATTGTGGAAAACTCATTGCAGTCTGTAATAGGCTATTTCTCTATTGCCGATGCTGCTTATGCCCGCGAAATTAATAAAATTGACAATAAAATTGTAAGCGGAAATGAAGCTATAGAAAAGTATCGGGCAAGGCTTAATAAAAAGTTTAACTCTATGGATATGCTGATTTCTAATATGCAGAACCAATACAGCTCGTTCCTATCTTAATGCCTTGCGCAAACCTCTTTTTTAAGTTACAATCAATTTTGAATAAGGAGAGGTCTATGTCAGACGATAATGTCATTAAACTCGGGGGTAAATCCGATGGAAACAATAAGAACGAAGAAGTCTGCTGTAGTTTCTGTGGAAGGTCTAATGAGGAAGTTCTGAAAATGGTGAAAGGACCGGGGGTGAATATTTGCTCCGAGTGTGTAATGATTGCGGTACAGTACCTGATTTTGCAGGATAGAATGCTGTCTTCCGATGCACAAAAAATTCTCGATGCTTTCTGGCATAAAAATTAAAGATGAGGTTTTATGAATAAAATTCAAATAAAAGCAGAAATTCTTGCTACTTTGACAGCGTTAATGACGTCAACGCAGCCGCAAGCTTCTTTGATTACTGACTTAAAAAATATTGATGATAAAAAAACTGTTCTCGAGGTGTTAATCAGGGAGCTGGTTAATGCGAATGAGCAAAAAGCGGTGATGATTTGCTGGCTTTTGATGGAACTTATTGATAAAGATACGCTGAATGATGAGCTGTGGAATGTTATTAAAGCTCCTGAATATAACGATCATGTTAAGATGATAGCTTTTAACATGCTTAAAGACCTCGGTAATAAAATTGATTATGAAGTAATCAGCGGATATTTTGAACAGTTTAATGAACTTATTAACAGGGAAACAAAGCAGCTTCTTGAAACGGCTATTATGAATCCGGAAGCACAGATTGATTTTATGGATTTTCTGAACGCAATCAGTGACAGCGATAAAATTATTCTTATAAAATCTCTTGAAGAAGATTATGCCTATGATGCCCTTGCAAATATCCTTATTCCTGTATTTTTATACTATATTGATACAGAAGTCGGGTATACAGCTCTGGAAATTCTCGGCCGTTCTAAATCACAGCTTGCTTATCATGCGCTTGAAAATGCAAAAAAATATGCAAAAGAAGATTTGCTCTCAAGGATTAATAAGGCTCTCTCTGAACTTAAAATGGCCGGTGTAAGGGTTGATAATACAGAAGAATTTTACAGAAATATTCTGCAGGAATCAAAGCCGTATAAAATTTATACTTCTTTCCCTGACGGGCATGGCAACATGGCGATTATTTTCTCAAGAATACGAGCAAATAAAACATTGCAATTTCTTGCAATTGTTATAAACCCTAGATATGGAATTCTTGATTCTTTCGGCTTTAATTCAATGACAGAACAAGATTTTTATAAAATCGTTGATAAGTTTTATAATTATCAAGAAAAATATGAGATTAATGCAGGTGTAGCAAAGTATCTGCTTGAGCAGGCTGAAGAAAATTCGCACTTGAACAACGACCCTGTGCCGTATGAATATATCTGCTGGCAGAGTATTCTTCTGGATATTGAGGCTGAAAAGCCGGCTTTTTATCTGGAAAAGAAAGAGTTAAACCAGAAAGATATTGATAAACTTTGTCTTAGCGATTATGTGCAAAACTGGTTCTTTGACGAAATTACTTCAGAAGAATTTAAAACTTTTATAGAAAAATTGTCATCAGAATTTAAAGCAAATAATTTTAATGTTGATTTAGATAAGTTTGTCGCAGATAACTTCGACAGTATTTATAGCGCGCAGGAACTGGCTTATAAGCTTATTATGTTTAATATGGCAGCCTACTTAAGAATGCTCAAGGGTGATAAAGAACTCGCAGAAATATTTTATTCGCTGGGCTCTAATTACAGTTTCCTGACAAACATTATTAGAAAAAGTATTTACGAGTATTATGTCGGCAAGCGCTATATTCTGAAAAATCAAAGAAAAGCTTCAAATATATTTGAAAAACGTACTAAGGCTAATACCGATGATTTTAAGCTGCTGCAGCTTGATATGATAATCTCCAGCATTGAAGCAAGGTGGGTAGATAATGCATAAAATAATGGCGCTTGATGTCGGAACAAAAAGAATTGGCGTTGCTTTGAGTGATTACTTGCAGGTAATTGCAAATCCATGTACCTGTATTCAGAGAGAACCCGAGCAGAAAGCTATAGAAGAGATTACTAAAATAGCAAAAGAAAACAGGGTTGAGAAAATAGTTGTAGGTGTTCCGTACAATATGGACGGTACTTTAGGCTTTCAAGGAGAAAATTGTATAGAATTTTCACAAAAATTAATTGGTTTTGATATAATATTGGAAGACGAAAGATTAACTTCTGAAGAAGCAGAAGAAAGGTTAAAAAACCGCAAGGTCGATTTTAGAAAAAATAAAGGACTTGTCGATATCGAAAGTGCCTGTATAATATTAGAACAGTATTTAGGGAAATGATTATGAGCGAAGAAAATCAGGAAATGGAACAACAATTCGTAGAAATCTACGGTGAAGACGGACAAATTGTAAAATGCGAAATATATGATGTTATAGATTTTGAAGACAAGACTTACGCACTGCTTCTTCCTGTAACAGAGGATGAAGAAGACGATGATTCCGAAGTTATTGTTATGGAGTATATCGAAGAAGGCGAAGACGGCTATTTCCAAAACATTGAAGACGAAGAAGAATTCAAAAAAGTTTGCGCTTTTATTGAATCATTAGATGATGAAGAGGATGAATAGTTTTGTTTGAACGTTTTACGGAAAAAGCTGTTAATGCAGTTTATGAAGCGCAAAATCTGGCAAGAGAAACCTGCTGTGATGAAGTTATGCCGGAACATCTCCTGCTGGCACTTGTCAAAGAGGCAAAAGGGGTATCGCTAAAGTTATTTAGAATGTACAATGTCACTTTTGAGGCAATGTCAGATGAGGTCGGAAAATGCCTTAAAAAAGCATCGCGTATTCCTGAAAATATACCTTTCAGCCATGCAGTGAAAGATATCTTGAAACATACACTTGATCTTGCTGCAAAATCCGGTAATTCAAATATTTTATTTGAACACCTGTTTTTGACTGTTATTACGGAGAAAAATCATAATATTCAGGAAATATTGAGGAAGTTTGATTTTGATATCTATAATTCAAAGGATATTTTAACAAAACTTGTTCAAAAAAAGATTAAAAGGCTTGAGCATCCTGAAGCAGAAGAAGATGAAGACAAAGGAAGTTCTTTTGAAGCTGTTTATGAAGGCGAAGCTCTTTCCGATGTTTTTGACAGAGCTGTGTCAAAACTTTCAGCTGCAGGGTACGAAATTCTCGGTACAGAGCAGATAATGGCTTCAATTCTTGAATCTTCAAATTCAGAGCTTGTGGAAACCATTAAGAAGTACGGCTTGAACTTTGAAAATTTTGAAGCGAAACTCGCAGAACAAAGCTCCAGACAGGCTGAGTATGAAGGTAAGAAAATTATTTTTACTCCAAATGCTTTTCTTGTGATGAATTCGGCGCTTCAAACGGCAAAAGAACTGGGCTCTTCTGTTATAACACCTGAACATATTGTGCTGAGTGTTTTAAAGACAAAACGCGGCTTAGCTTACGATATTATTAAGTCACTTGGAATAGACAGTGAAAAGATGTCAGAAGATATTTTGAAACCGATTGAAAAACAAATGCCTGAAACTTTAACAATAATGAAGCTTGCAAAGGAAGAAGCACGTCGTATCGGGCGTAATATAGTCGGCACGGAAATGTTTCTGCTTGGTATTATTGCGGAAGGAACCAGTATAGCTTTTGAGGTTTTGAATGATTTAGAGATAACAATGCGCGATGCAAGAGTTGTGGTAGAAAACCTTGTCGGATATGGTAATGAGTATTTTGACAGAGAAATAACTTTTACAAAACGCGCTAAAAAGGTGCTTGAAAAAGCCTGGATTTCCGCAAAAAAATCCAATAAACAAAAAATTGAAGCAGTCGATTTGCTTCTGGCAATTATTGATGAGCCGGAATCTCTTGCAATGAAAGCATTAGATCAGCTCGGAGTTGATGCTGTAGAAATTAGACACGGTATTCAGGGCAGAGGAAAAGATTATAACGGATAATAAAGATAAAATGCAGGGTATTGTTAAAAAAGTTGTTGATTTTTTAAAAAAATACAGCTTGCAGGATAAAACTATCATAGTCGGTTTTTCCGGAGGTTTTGATTCAATGTGCCTGCTCGATGTTTTGTCTAAAATTAAAAACATGCCGGAATTTATAGACTTGAATGTTGTTGCAGCACATTATAACCATAATTGGCGGGGAGAAGAAGCTCTGCGCGAGCAGGAGGTTTGCAGAATTTTTGCGAGTGCTAAGGGGATGGAGTTCTATACTCAGACTGCATCTAAAAATATTAAGAAAACTGAGAATGATGCAAGAATTGCCAGATATGAATTTTTCGAAGAAGCTTATGAAGAATATGATGCAGATGCTGTTTTTACAGCACACAATTATGATGATAATGCAGAAACACTTCTTTATAGAATAATAAAGGGGACAGGAATTGTCGGGCTAAAAGGTATTTCAGAAAAACGCGGATATTTTTACAGACCGCTTTTGACTGTAAAACGTGCAGAAATTATTGATTACTGCAATGAAAATAATCTTGCGCCTAATAATGATTCTTCTAATGCAAATATTGCTTACAAGAGAAATTATCTTAGATTAAATGTAATTCCGTCACTGGAGAAAATTAATCCTCTTGTAAAAGATGCACTTAATACTCTTTCTTCAATTGCCAAAAGCGATAATGATATAATTGAAGAATATTTAACACCCATAAGAGATAAGGTATTGAGTGATGGAAAGATAAATCCTATAGAATACAGAATTCTTTCTAAATCTGTAAAAATGCGTCTTTTGCATGAATTCATACAGTCACTTGATTTGGATTACGATTATAAGAAAATCACAGAGATTTATGAGTTTATAGAAGAGAATATAAATCAGCGTAACGGCAGTACTAAATCTCTTGCAACGGCACTATGGCTTTATGCAGATGAAAAAACGATAGAAATAATTCCTTCCAGAAAACAGGAAACTGAAACGGTAAATAATACAGAAATAGAAATTTCTGGAGAGGGTGAATATCAATTTGGAGAAAATACATTTGTTATTCGTAAATATGAAGACAAAGAGCTGTTTGTTTTTCCGGAATCAACTTCAAAGTTTGCATATGTTGATTTCTCAAGAGTAAAATTTCCGCTTTTGTTAAGAACAAGAAAAGACGGTGACGTGATAAGTCCTTTTGGAATGTCGGGTTCAATGAAGTTGAAAAAATATCTTAATTCTAAAGGGGTACCAAGACATAACAGAAATACTCTTATGCTTTTATGTAAAGAGGATGAAGTTCTATGGGCAGTTGGAGTAGGACTGAGCAGCAAGATTGCTGTTAAAGATAAACCAACCCATGTTGTAGAAGTAATTTAACGGGGGAAAAATGATAACTGAAAAAGATTTAAAGACACTCTTTACAAGCGATGAAATACAAAATGCCATTAAAGAGCTTGGCGTACGTATAAATTCTGACTACGGAGATGACGAACTTTTTCTAATCTGTGTACTAAAAGGGGCTGTTATGTTTACAGTTGATTTATCAAAACATTTGAAAATGCCTGTACATATGGAGTTTATAAGGTTATCAAGCTACGGCTCAGGTTTTGCCTCAACTGGCAAAGTTAATGCTGTGGATATTTCTCTGCCGGATTTGAATGGAAAGAATGTATTAATAGTCGAGGATATTATCGATACCGGACATACGGCAAAATTTTTAATGGACTTTATAAACCACAATTTTAAGGTAAAATCTGTTAAATTCTGTTCGCTTCTTGATAAAAGAGTAAAGCGTGAAGTTGAAATCGACCCGGACTATCACGGTCTGGAAGTTGATGATAAATTCTTAGTCGGGTATGGTTTAGATTATGATGGAGTGTATAGAAATCTTCCTTACATAGGATATGTATAATTTTTTTACGTTATAATAAGTTTATACGTATATTAGGAGTAGAAAATGCATAATATAAGGAAAATTACAGAAAATCTTATATATTTAGGCTGTTCAGACAGAAAACTTTCTTTATTCGAAAGTGCCTATCCAGTAAAAGATGGCATGTCTTATAATTCTTATTTACTAAAGGATGAAAAGACCGTTCTTTTTGATACTGTCGACAAGGTTTGTGCAGAACAATTTTATGAAAATTTGAACAAAGCTTTAGGCAGCAGACATTTAGATTATATTATTGTGCAGCATATGGAACCTGATCACTGCGCACTGCTAGGTGAAGTTATTAAAGTTCATCCGGATTTGAAAATAGTTTGTACACAAAAAACTGTGACAATGATAAAGCAGTTTTTTGATTTTGAAGTCGATTCAAGAGTTCAGGTTGTAAAGGAAGGAGATATCCTCAACACTGGAACTCACGAGTTACAGTTCATCATGGCTCCTATGGTTCATTGGCCGGAAGTTATGATAACTTATGACAAGACAGATAAAATTCTGTTTTCGGCAGATGCATTCGGTACTTTTGGTGCTATAAACGGAAACCTGTTTGATTCAGAGGTTGACTGGGAACGTGACTATCTTGCTGAGGCAAGAAGATATTATACTAATATTGTTGGAAAGTACGGGCTTCAGGTGCAAATGATGCTAAAAAAGGCTGCAGCACTTGATATAAAGATGATTTGTCCTCTTCATGGTTTAATGATAAGAGAAAATATTAATCTTTTGTTGGACAAATATAACAAATGGTCCTTGTATTTACCGGAAGAAAATGGAGTTATGATTGCGTATTCATCTGTTTACGGCGGAACAGAAAGTGCAGTTAGTCTGCTTGCATCAAAGCTTGCAGATAGCGGTGTGAGAAATATCAAAATGTTTGATGTTTCAATGACGCATCCGTCTTTTGTGCTTTCTGAAGCGTTTAGATTCTCTCATATTGTTCTTGCAACAACAACTTATAATGCAGGGATTTTTGAGTCAATGGAAACTTTTTTACACATATTAATTTCACATAATCTGCAGAATAGAAAATATGTTGTTATTCAAAATGGCAGCTGGGCTCCGGCATGCGGGGGGCAAATGAGAGAAATTCTTGAAAAACTCAAAGGAACTGAAATCCTTGATGATTCTATTTGTATAAAATCGACATTGAAGGAAGAACAAATTGAACAGATGGATAATGTTGTAGATACAATAGTAAAATCTCTAAAAATATAGTTTAATGTGTAAATAAGGAGGAATAAATTTATGCAAAAATATGTATGTACAGTATGTCACTATATTTATGATCCAGAAGTTGGCGATCCTGATAATGGTATAGCTCCTGGCACAGCTTTTGAAGATTTACCGTCAGATTGGGTATGTCCACTTTGTGCTGTAGGAAAAGATATGTTTGAAGAAGCATAAAAAAGGCTTGCAATATGCAAGCCTTTTTTATTTTTTTGCAGAATCAAATGCGGGTAAGCCTTTTTTATTAAACCATATTCTTCTAAATAAAGTGTTTTGTTCGTTGAAATAATCTTTTCGTATTCTAATTCCATCAATTGAGTTGAGTGTGGTCTTAATAGTATTTTTTCCTGCTTTAATTATTTTTTCTAGTGGTTTTAGTTTTAACAATCCTGCATAAGTGTTCTCTGTTTCAGACGTATTAAAAGAGAATAGTGTTCTGGTGCCAAGCAATTTATTGTTATTGTCATAAACTCGGTGTGTAACTTCTTTTTCAATAGTGTCAATTCCGTTGTTTAATTTTCTGGTAAGCTTAGTCTGTTCTACAACCTTTTTATTTCCACAGCTGTATCTGTTAAATGATTTAATTCGGCTTGCAGTATGCATTCCATCCTTGTTGAGAACTTCTGTTACTGCATTAGTCCCGACTTTCTGAGTATAAACTTTACAGCCGTTAGAAAGTTGTTTTAAAAATCCTGTTTTTTGTATTGTCATACCAATCTCCTTTTACTAAATTCTATTTATGTAACATTTTATATGAAATGTTACATTATAAATGGCTGTATTATGGCTTTATGTATAATACTTTTTATAAAGCAGATTTGTAACAAGTTTGTAACAAAAATTTGAAAAGACGCAAAAAAAATAATGTAGAGGTATTATATAAACATAACATTTCATATAAAATGTTATGTTTAATTTTTATGCTATAATAGAAATAACCCAATAAGTGAGAGGATAATATCATACAAAACGATTATTTGTATAATTATTTTTGTAATGTATAATGATATTGTCTTTTATAATAAATAAGAAAGGAAATTTTGAAAATGAGTTTTGTACCTGTAGTAATTGAACAATCAAGCAGAGGAGAGCGTTCTTTTGATATTTTTTCAAGATTATTAAGAGAAAGAATTATTTTCCTTGGAACTCCTGTAGATGATATGGTTGCTAACTTGATTGTAGCTCAGCTATTATTGTTAGATAGTGAAAATCCGGAAAAAGATATTATGTTATATATAAACTCTCCAGGAGGAAGCGTTACTGCAGGGCTTGCAATATATGATACAATGCAGCACATTAGAGCCGATGTTCAAACAATCTGCTTAGGACAGGCCGCTTCAATGGGCGCATTTCTCCTTTGTTCAGGTGCTAAAGGTAAGAGAATGGCTCTTCCTCATTCAAGAGTACTTATTCACCAGCCTTTAGGCGGTGCTCAAGGTCAGGCAACAGATATTGAAATTCAGGCTCAAGAAATCTTGAGAATTAAAAAGACATTAAATGAAATCATGGCGTCTAATACAGGCCAATCAATTAAAAAGATTGAAAAAGATACTGATAGAGATTATATCATGACTCCTCAGGAAGCTCTTGAGTACGGTATGATTGATAAGGTTATCACAAAAGAGGGTTAGGTGATTTAAGGGGCTTTACCCCTGTACAGCCCAATTAACAGGAGAAAAATATGTCATCAAACGATAGGCTAAAATGTTCATTTTGCGGTAAAACGCAGGATCAGGTAAAGAAATTAATTGCAGGACCGGATGTATTTATCTGTGATGAATGCGTTGAGTTGTGCAATGAAATATTAGATGAAGAATTTTTTGAAGCTAAAGAAAAGAACGGTGAAAAGCTTGAAAAATCATCAGACGATATTGAAGAAAAAGCAATACCAAAACCTCATGAAATAAAAGCTTATCTGGATCAGCATATAGTAGGTCAGGATGATGCTAAAAAAGTTCTTTCTGTTGCTGTATACAATCACTACAAACGTCTTAAACATAATAAACAGGAAGATACAAATGGTGTAGAAATACAGAAATCAAATATTCTTCTAGTAGGACCTACCGGAAGCGGTAAAACTTTATTGGCGCAAACTCTTGCTAAAATGCTTGATGTTCCGTTTGCTGTTGCAGATGCTACAACTCTTACTGAAGCCGGTTATGTCGGTGATGACGTTGAAAACATTCTTTTGAGATTATAT
>OJNH01001632.1_pt1 | contig 17002 bp, 7 predicted proteins | sample 1597361 | NCBI WGS metagenome assembly OJNH01 (sample SAMEA2452136, study PRJEB22498) | human gut metagenome | biome: human feces; feature: human gut; material: feces | place: Australia | collected 2012
AACAAAGCGGTATCATTTGAGTGATACAGGTGGTATCATTTTAGCGCTATGATCACATATTAATTTATTCTTATTTAATTAATTCTTTTTCAATTTGCTCTAAAGATTTTCCTTTTGTCTCTGGTATCTTCCTCCATACAAAAACAAAACCGCACAAACAGATCACGGCATAAAGCAAGAATGTTCCTCCTGTACCTAAACCGCTATTCAAAAAAGGAAACGTATAAGTCAGCAAGAAAGACGCAACCCATAAAGCAGCCGTACAGACAGCCATCCCTATACCTCGTACCTTATTGGGAAATATCTCCGAAAGCAATACCCAGGTAACAGGTCCTAATGACATGGCATAAAAACCTATAGCCAAAACGACCAAAACGACCATCATCCAGCCTTGAAGTTCGGCAAAATAACACAAGCCTAGCGTCACATATATCCCGGACAATCCTAATGCCCCCATCATCATCAACACCTTACGTCCCAATCTATCTACTGTATAAATAGCCACAAACGTGAATATAAGATTGGCTATGCCTGTGACAACAATATTCATCAGAACATCTGATATACCAAACCCTGCAGCCTGAAAAATCTCCTGAGCATAATTAAAAATGACATTCGTCCCACTCCACTGCTGAAACATTGCTACTACAACGCCAATAAGGAGTACTTTACGCATTTTAGGGGAAAAGAGCAAAGCCAGCCTGTTTTCACTTGAAACATGCTCCAGAAAAGCCGTTTTATAATCCGACATTTCCGTGCAAGCATAATCTTTTCCACCGATTTTCACCAAGACTTTCTCTGCCTCAGACAACCGGTTACTGGCATAAAGCCAACGCGGACTCTCAGGAATAAACAATGACAGCACGAAAAATAATCCTGAAGGCACACACACAGCCCAAAACATCCAACGCCAACCGTTTTGCCCGTTCCATGAATTCAATATATCCAATGATGTCGCCGTTTCCGGAACCGGATCCGCAATAAGCATATTGACAATTTGTGCACCCAATATACCAAGAACAATAGTCAACTGATTAAGTGTCACTAACTTTCCTCTGATCTGAGTTGGTGCAACCTCTGCTATATACATTGGAGACAAATCTGCTGCCAATCCAATTGCAACACCACCTATCAGACGCGCTCCGATAAAAGCTACAAAAGATCCGGCAATACCTGTTGCCCATGATGAAACCAAAAAGACCAAAGCAGACAAGACCAACAACCTTTTACGTCCATAACGGTCAGCCAACACACCGGCAGTAGTTGCTCCCAACAAGCATCCCAGCAATGCAACACTCATGGCTAACGCCTGCATGCCTTCATTCTCTGTAATGCCGAAATAGACCTCATAAAAAGGCTTCGCACCACCAATCACAACCCAGTCATATCCAAACAGGAGTCCTCCCATCGCCGAAACCAGGCAAATAAAATACACAAAAAAAGAAGAATGTGTTCTCATGATTTTGATTCAAATGTCTTAATAAATACTTTCTGCTGACTGTTTCTCGTTTTTTCCCGTACCGATATATTCTTTAAGTTTCTCAAAATTATCCAGCTTGTCAGGATTAAAATCCGAACTGTTCATATAACGCAACAAAGAACGCAACATCTGAAGAGCCACAGGCCGTTCTTCAAGTTCACTACTTAAATCAAAAGTAGCAACCATCAGTTTGCCTGTCCCTACTGCCCCTTCATATAAAGAAGCCAGCCGGCGATTATTGGCAAAATTATCCACCATCTCTACAACCGGAGTTCCACCGCAAAGACTGTCTGTCACCAACGTCGTGGAGTGTATATTCAAATCCCACCATTGCCAGTCGGAATGGAATGCCGTAGGGAAGTCAGACAATGCCGGATGCTGAGGATCGCAAAGCACACCCATCGTTCCAGCCTGATTTGGAAAATGTACAGGACTCCAGAAAACCGGTACAAACTTTCCTTCAATACCTTTCATCTGTTTCCAGTCGGGATTCAGCAATACAGTACAGCCGTTTTTCAGCCATTGTTCGGCTTCATCATAACTTCTGGTATATTTTACCTTACCCCATTCCACGGGCTGATACTGAGGATACACCCAAATATGCCAGGTATTCTCATAATCCGTACCTTCCAATTTCAGTTTCAATGTCAGTCTGGTCGCTTTTTTGATTTGGTTAAGAGAAAATTCAACTGTCCCCCACATATCATCATAACCGACATGAAGATTTTTCAGTTCCGAGTGCCCTTTCATTAATATCTTATCGTCATCAGATACAGACCACTTCATCCGTTTTGCCGTCATTGGTATCTGGCTATAATTACTTAATGCCATTCGACCCACAAAAGTTTCATTATTGGTATAAACAGCCTTAGGAAAATTCAACAACGGAACAACCGGTGAACAGAATCTGCTAAATTCATTTCCTGAAATAATTCCCTTACTTTCCCAAAAAGCATTCAACAACCCCACGAGAGCCGTACCCTGTCCCGGAAAATCATGAAGATCCAACAACTGAAATCCACTTATACCTGCTGTTTTCAAGGCCCGTTCAATTTCTTCCTTATAAAGTATGGCAGCAAGCTGTCCTGAAGCCTGCAAATAATCATCAGCTTTATCAAGCAGTCCTTTACGTTTCAGATCTTCACGTATTGCTTTGAAATTCAAAGGTTCAAGTACTCCCGTATATTTTTTTATCTCTTTCAGGTCTGGATATACGGAATATTGACCGATCTCATGCGTTATAAGCGGAACCTTCATTCCTTCTACAGAAGCATTGTAATTTTTGTCAAACGACGGCCATTCCTGATTGAAAACACCTTGTCCCCGCACCCAGCCTTTTTTAGTCCATTGCGTCACAAAGTAATCATCATTTTCTTCAGGCCAGTCACCATGTCCTTTTTTAAACGTAAAAGAAGTCGTAGTATACAGATGTCGTTTGTCTTTACTCTTCAGCGTATCAACCAGATTCGACAATACCGAGAAGTCTCCTTCGAGTTCATTTCCCATACTCCACAGGCAGAATGAAGGATGATTGCCATATTCACGACGGATACGTTCAGCTTCATTCCGAAGGAATCTCACTGTTGCAGTATCCTGGCCGATAGTCAATGCCCAAACCGGCAATTCTATCTGCAAATACATCCCCAATTCATCTGCAACATCAAAAGCCGCTTCCGGCGGACACCATGAATGAAAACGCAAATGATTCAAGCCATACGATTTGGCTGACTTAAATACCTTCAGCCATCCTTTTTTGTCGGTAGGTGGTGTTCCCGTCAAAGGAAATATGCAACATTCCAGTGTGCCTCTCAAAAAGACAGGACGACCATTCAGAAGCATACGGTTGCCATCCGTCCGTATGTCACGAATCCCGAATGTTTCAGCATAAACAGAATGTTCTTTTCCATTTTCCAGTTCAAATTCAGCACTATAAAGGAAAGGATTAAATTCATCCCAACATTCGATATTTTCACCCAAAGGATATTCCATCTCTACGATCTTTCCTGTAACAGGAACATTCACCTTCACATCCAACCGTTCTCCAACCTGTCGCCCTTTTTTTCCCTTGACAGTCATCGCACAAGACAAATCTCTCACACTTTTACCTCTGTTTGCTATTCTGATTTTTGCCCGCACCTTCTTATTGATACGGTCTGGATACAGTTCGACATTTTCTATCGCGATCTGATCCTCGGCACGGATTTCCATTTCGCCTAAAACGCCGTTCCATATTATTTGCGTATGATCCGTATAAGCATGCGCCATCCCATTTGAGATATCATAACGCTTACGGTTGTCTACACGTAAGGTTATAACTTGCCTGTTTCCCGGTTTAATATATGGGGTAAGATTATATTTATGAGGAGAAACAAGACTCTCTTCATGTCCCTTAACAGGTTGCCCGTCTATCCAGACCTGAGAATCCCACAACACGCGCTCCAACTGTAAAACGAACTCTTTATCCGTCCAGTCCTTCGGTACCATAAACTCTCTTGAATACCAGACGGGACCTACATATCGGAATTTTCTGGTTAAATAAGTCAACTGAGGTTTAGTCAGTGCCGGTGACAATGGATTGGCCACTCCCAGTCCAGCCTGATCGGTTGTACCCGGCAAATCGACAGTCTGATCGAAAAGCAGACCTTGCCAAGAAGCATCCATACCTCTATCAAGACTGTCCAGACGAACAGTCCATGACCCCGCAAGATCCACGACCTTCTCTACGGAACGGGCCTGAATCAAAGCCGGCATGGCAGAAAACAAACAAAACGACAAAAAAGGTTTGGTTAAAAATGAATGTATTTTCATAGATCCGATATATTTTATTTTTTATTGCAAAAGAACAATATTTTCAAAGCATAATAAATAGACAAATACAGTAAAAAGATGTATTATTTTTCGATACGTGCCATTTTACAGACTTTACGCCATAAATAAAAAGCATTTTAACAAATACAGTATTTGCCGAATAAAATGCATATTATCCCCAAATACCAGACTAACACAAGAAATTAAAAACAGTCTGATAATTTTCTGATTCCTGTATAAATACAAATCATGACATCTGCTATATACAAAAAATCATTCTTCATCCCAGTCATCAGTTCTTGCTGATTTCAGGAATGAAGAATGATTTAACCTTTACCTGCAACAATCAGATATCTATTCTGTTTTTACACCTGTGATTTTCCAGATACCGGATTTCAGATATTTCGGCCACGTTCTGCAAACCTTTCCATTCAGAAGCCAGCGATTATATCCAACAGGTGGAACAAACTGTGCACGATAACCTTCAGGTATATACAGATTGATGAGGCATTCGTTCCGGCCTTTATCCAAAGTCATTCTGATTTCCTGCCTGTCTTTCAAAGGAACAACACATTGCACTCTATTGAGATGTGCAGGATGAGGCGAAACCACAAAAGTCTTGAATGCCGGTTCAACAGGAGCAATTCCAGCTATATACTGACTCATTATAGTCAACGGTCCGCCACCCCAGGCATGATTATAGGTACCACCGCCAAAACCCTGGCTGCCAATACCCCATCCTTCCCACAATGTAGTCAGCTGACTCTTTATCATCTCGTCATAGCGCAGTTTCATCCGGTCCAAAGCATCCTGGTAATAACCCATTCTGCAAAGTGCTTCCAAAACGTATTTTTCCATATAAGGACTGGCATGACGAACATTCTGGAAAATCGGTCTGATCACAGAATACAACGTATCGGGCAACGTTCCCGATACCACGGCCAAGGCTTGAGCCCGGTCATCGGGATCACCTTGACAGGCAGGAGAAGCATAATATTGTCCGTTCCAATAAGTTCTGTGGAAAACATCCCGCAATGTATCAGCCGTACGTTCGGCCCAGATGGCCTCATCTTTGTCACCCACCAGTTCAGCCATTCGCGTATAACCGTCAAGAGCCAGAATATACCATTGATTGAACAATAGCTCCATATCCTTATGATCTCCCCAGTCGCCCCATGTCCAACCGCCTTTACGAGGAATTACCAGATGATCTGCACCCGTTTTCCACACATGGATATATTTTTTCACTTTAGGAAAAACATATTCTATAGTCTGACGGTCTTCCGTACCCATATAATAAGTCCAGAATCCATAATAACCTACACTGGCCAACATCTGCATGGGAAGCTCGTCATGATAGTTTCCAGCCGGCACTGGAGCATAAATGGTACTGTCAGCTCTTTGCCAATCCATCAGTTCACGTATACCTTTTCTGGTTAAAAGATGCGCCTTCTCATCAAGAGCATAAAAAGCTTCACCCAACTCATTGACCACGTCTCCCCACCATTGTGCACGTTCGCGATCCGGACAATCCATATAGGTATCTCGCATGGTCAGATAAAGCGTCCGCTGTGCTTTATTCCAAAGTGTATTGAGTCGAGGATCATCACATAAGAAGCTACCGGCCAATCGCGTATCATATCCGGTTTCTCTGTATTGAACTTCTTCCACTTCAACGCCTTCTGGTATCATATAATACACACAGTGTCCATTCATCCATCCCAGGCATTCAAAATTCTGATCTCCTTCAACAGTTTTGTATTCCGCAAATACATTTGGAGCAGAACCACCACGATAATTATCTGTTTCTATTCTGATAACCCGACCTTTCTCAGCACGCAAACGAATATAAGGTGTAATTTGTGCGTTATAAGGCAAATAAGCCTTTATCGTATCACCACATCTTTCAATACGCTCATATTTCTTCAGGCCATAATCTTTCCAGAACGGGATAGGACGATCCACCAGTTTGTTCCAGCCTGCATCCGTCAATGCACATGATCTTGCTATCGGCCATGCACTGTCATCAAAATCCGGTTTCATAAAAGGAATGTCACGACTGGCATCAAAACCGATATTGGATTCCGGCAAACGGAAATTAGGCTCCTCACCTTCAGGCACATAATAAGCCGGGTGAGATAGCGTACGCCAACTTTCCGCCTTAAGCGGAAATACCTCATTATCGCATTTCAATTCAAACCAAATACCGGGAGTCGGTGAATTCCTGTGACTGAAACCATCCTTTCCAAAATACCAGACCAGGACAGCTACGGTATTCTCTCCTTTCGTCAACGGGAGTCTGTCTTCTCCGATCACGTCACAATAAGTATCCGTCGGATTTGGACCACGTTTAAGTCCTCCTTCACTCATGACGAGTTCACCATTGATCCACAACCAGTATTTTGTATCTGCAGCCAACCGCAGTTCCCGTTGACGGGGCAATTTGTCCAAAAATACTTTAGTCCGAAAACAAAACCAACTACCTGGGGTAAAATTCCCACCAGAGGGAATAATCACTTGCGAACGGAGGCTGCAGGAAAGAACAGCCCCCAAAAAGATTAAAATAAAAAATCGTTTCATATATTAATTAAATTAGTACGGAAGGGCAATACCGGCAATCCTGACTCCGTCCTCAGGCTTCCTATAGTAGCATCGTCAAAACAATAACAAATACGATACGGTGTCTTTATTCCCTTAACAGAAACGCGCAGGGTTTTTCCCTTAATTTTTACCTTCACCGGATAAGGAACTCCATTGGCATCAGATACGACAATACCCTGAATATCTTTAGTCAAGGAGACCAACTTCGTAAAATCACCAGCGAAAGTCAATATTACTTCATTTTTACGCACATCGGTCTGCTGTAAATAAGGACTCTCGTACGGCTGCATAAACCGGTCATAATGCCGATCCATCACCATAAATGCCAGACGCTCCCCTATCGCGCGTTTATTTCGAGGATGAATATCACTAACATTTTCCACCAGATCAGAAATATTAATCATACCGGTATTAGGAACTGTATTCAACATCATTTGCTGCTGCTCACGCAACAATGCCGGCGTATTGCCTTTGGAATTATAGGTATGAGGTGCTATCTGGACATAATAAAAAGGAAAATCCTTTCCAAAACGTTTCCGCCAACTCTCTACCATTTTGGTCGTCAATTGACAGTATGATGTCGCATTACCATGATTACTTTCTCCCTGATACCAGATACATCCTGCTATGGCATAAGGAATTACAGGATGTATCATTTGATTGTACAATACTCCGGGTTCATTTGGCCACCAAGGCGTATTGTCCGTTTTGTTGGCAGCCAAAACCGGATCATTATTGATCACCTCCGCCGGTGTCCATACCTCAGCCGGTGTACCTCCCCATGCTGCCACAATAATCCCCACAGGTACCTGCAGATGTTCTGTCAGATAACGTGCAAAAAAATAGGCTGTAGCACTTGTCTTGCGCATGCTTTGAGGAGACGCAATCTCCCAATGCGTCCGGCTGTCAGTCTGCGGAAAAGCAGCACCCTGTTTAGGTTGATGAAAGATTCTCAATGTATGGCACGAAGCCTTTGCAGCCTCTTCTTCTCCATTCAGGATACCATTGTTTACAGACCACTCCATATTAGATTGTCCACTGCACAACCAGACTTCACCTAACATCACATCCTTGACAGTCAAACATTCCTGATTGGATTTTACAATAAGTTCATACGGTCCTCCGGCTGCAGAAGTTTCCATTTCGGCCTTCCAACATCCCTGATGATCCACAACTGCATACACTGTATCCTCTGGCAACCAGTTACCCAAAAGCATAATCTTATCGGCCGGATTTCCCCATCCCCATACAGTCACCTTGCTCTTTTGTTGCAACACCATACCATCAGTAAATACTGAAGGCATCTGCAATTGTGCCTTTAAGGCAGACACACCACCGAACATCAAAACCAAAAGTAAAGATAAAATGCGTGTTTTTTTCATATTGATTCCTGTTTTAAGTTTAAATTCCGCAAATTTAAAAGCGTACATTCAGCCATGAAATGGACAATCTTAACAAAAAAATGGAATATTTTAAGATGACATTCTCCAATCAGGCCGCCCCACCCAAACTATTTTTTACGTACGCATCGAATACCCTTTACTCTTTTATGATCTGTTCCAATTCTTGAATCATGATTGCAGGCAAAATAAATCTGCTATCATCAGATCGTCCCGGATCAATAGCCATCACAAAATGAGGTAATTCCTCCCTATAAACATCCCGCATTCGATTATTCATACCGTCCTGCTGACGGCAGGCATAAATCATATTAGCCATACGGTCTGCCAGTTTGACAAACGGTGCATAGGGCGTTTCACGAATGCCCTGATAATATTTATCATTGGCCCGTTCTTTTCTGTTTCTGCCTTTCTCATTTGTCAGTGCATAGACTATTTCTGTTGCCAGGTAAGCCTGTCGGACATCCAATATCTGTCCGGCCAGTTTCATGATGTCATTATAAGTCTGTCGGGCATCTTCTATCGCATCATGAAAATACGCCCCGAAATACAATGGTAATATATCAGCCTCATCCTTACAGACCTCATCTGCATATCGTTTCACCTGCTCTGCCACCATATCCAGATGATAACCATAAGGCAGATTGTCCCCATAAGTCTGGTTTACCCCAGCATGCAAGTCATGCGCTTTCTCTCTTATCCACTCGGATTCTGCTCTAAAACAGTGATTTATTTTTTCTTCGAACAGGCTCTGACAGACTTTATCCGTCATGTCCTGCTCTTTTTCCAGGTTTTTCATTATATTAATTTAAAAGTTCACCTTCCTATTTTCCCGTATTGCAAAAATAGTCTTTTTTATTGTATATCCCCCTTCATTTCCAAATAAAAAACCGGGAACGCCGTTCTATTACCACGTTCCCGGATCAAAAAAACACACTACCTATTTTTACTAACTATTTTATCACTGTCTTTTTACCGTCTATAATATAAATACCCTTGGCCAAACCACTTACACATCGGGAATCTTTTCTGATCAGCTGTCCGCTCAGATTGTAAATGCCGTCAGCCGGTTTTAACGGAACATCCATTTCAACCGAAACGATACCAGTAACAAGCGGTAATTCCGAGATTTCATAAATTCCGAAATCAATATATGCCCCCAATGTCTGATTATGACAATGTATGGCTATCACGTTGGAATCATCCGTATTCAAGGCATCCAAAGCTTCCTGATTCAATTCTATATCCATATAATTACTGATATAACCGTCGGCAGAAAAGGCTTCTACACCATTAAAATAGACCCTGACATTTTCATCATGATATATTCGGCCTATGAAATTATTGATATCCTGACGCGTGTACCCTGTCAAATCCAGATTTTTTCTCAAATAAATATCATTTGTTGTCCAAGGCGTACTGACCACGCTTCCAGCCGGCAAAGTAGCAGTAGCATGATTCAGTATGCCGCCGAATCCGCCATTACCGACCTTCATATTCTCATCATTCCATCCTACAGCGGTCCAGCTGTCACCAGCACTAACGTCAAGATTCTCAAATGTATATTTCCAGCTTTGCAGTTCCAATTCCGAAGTAGGCATAATGGCACGACCTATTGTCTGAGCCGGTGAAATCTCCAGATCCGTGTTTGCCACAAACTGGTCACGTACCAATTTAATACCGGCATCAATAAATCTCCCTCCATAATCCTGACGGGCGTGAATTGCAATCACATTATCCCCATTCAAACGAAGAGCAGCTTTAGCTTCATCCGTAATTTTAAAGAATTCATACTTATCATTCCATTTTGTCTTGGCACAAGCCAACACTCCGTTAAGATAAACTTCTACGTCATCATCGTGAAACATCCATAGCTTCAAGTCATTTAAATCAGCCTGATTCAGACCGTCTAATGTAAAACTACGACGAATCCAGATATTCGAATGATCATCACCGGTCCACGATGTACGAAAATACGGATCGCGATCACCGAAACCGGCTATACCGGTTTTCCATCCGCTATCATCAAAACCTTCTTTTTCCCAGCCTTCCTCTGGTTGGCTGAACGTATACTGCCATTCCTCATGATCTGATTCATCTGCAGCCTTTACAATAGTAAACGATTCGCGATATCTCCTCTGATTGATAATCTGCTGAATTCTGGATTTGATTCGTTCATGCTGTTCGTCCGTCACCTTCAGGACTTTCCGATCGTATGTATATATACCGTTCAATTCCTGCTCCACATCGGTAATCTGTGTATATACGGCAGCCCACAATCCTTTTTCCTGCTGCAGATTCTGCAACTCATCCAAATACCGTATGAACAGGTCCGTATAGTCTTCGTTGTTATCAACAGAAGTATAGACCCATTGACTGCCAGCCCACTGATGATCCTCAACCAACATTGTTATACCTCCATATTCGCCACAAGAACTGATTCGTCTGCCGGCTTCGTCCACATACGCATCCGGTACCGGATAATTATGCCTGTCATAAAAATCACCAAGCCCATAATCGGTCCATCCTGTAACTGAATTCATAAGACGTCCCGAGTCAGCATCAGCATTTCTGACCGCATTCACGCCCCGAACCGTATGCAAGCCGTCAAACTGTCCCCAACCTTCGTTAAAAGGAACCCAGGCTCCTATTGAAGGATGCTGCTTCAAGGCTTTGACTATTCGTATACATTCATCATAAAAGTTGTTCTTAATGTCATTGATGCTGCCGATAGTTCCTTGCGTACCTCCACTTGGCATGTCCTGCCATACGACAAGCCCATTACGGTCACACCATTCATACCATAATGCCGGTTCCACCTTTATGTGTTTACGCGTCATGTTCATACCCAGTTCTTTCGTGGCTTTCAAATCAAAGACCATAGCTTCATAACTGGGCGGAGTAAGCAAACCGTCCGGCCACCAGCCCTGATCCAAAGGCCCCATAAGGAAAAGAGGCTCATTGTTCAGCATCAGACAAGGGCGTCCATCTGCCATGGCACGACTAAACTTGCGCATACCGAAATATCCTCCTACCTCATCCACCTTCTGACCGTTCTTCATCAGATCAATTTTCAGATCATAAAGATTCGGAGTATCAGGTGACCACAGTTGTTGGTCGGGAATCCCGATCACCTTATTCTCATTGACTTTCACATTGTTTACCGTAGCTACAGTCTTTCCCTTAAAAATCACATTGACATTTGCCGTAGCCGTTGGATCATCACATAAGACTTTTAGAGTCAGGCTAGAGTGATCAATATCCGGTATCACCTCATAATCTGTTACATGTACAGGATTAACAGGTTCCAGCCAAACTGTCTGCCAGATTCCGCTCACCGGAGTATACCACATGCCACTTGGCGTAACACTCTGCTTACCGACCGGCTGTCCTCCTTTGTTTGTAGGATCGGTCACAGCGACAACAATTTCCTGCTCGCCGGAAGCATTAAGATACGGTGTAATATCTACGAAGAAAGGATCATTTCCCCCTGTATGGTTTCCGGCTTCCTTACCATTAATGTAAATCACGCATTTCCAGTCTACCGCACCGAAATGAAGCAAGACATTTTTATCCGAATAAGCAGCCGGCAACGTAAAAGTACGTCTATACATGAAGGTACTTCTGGTATTGGCATCATAAGTCGTACTCATTATTCCTGAAAGTGCCGATTCTATAGGAAAAGGCACAAGTATCTGCTTGGCAAACTTACGCGAATCCGCCTCGTAAGAATAATCCATTCTGGACAGACGGCAGAAATATCCCCATAACCCGTTAAGATTCATCCAGTCCGATCTTGTCATTTGCGGTCTGGGATACTCTTTCCATACATTATCCGGATCAATATTTTCTCCCCATGTAGTCATAATGGGAGCTGTCTTCGGTGCCCACTCATCGGCACAGACAGATAAAGGCAGACAAGCCAAAGCAGTCAATAAAAGTTTTTTTATTCTCAACATACCCATTTCTATTTTTATCTGATCACTTATCTTAATCCCACAGTAATCACTGCAGCGTTTTCATATTCACGTTTCTTGCCGGTTATTTTTGCAACAGAATATGTTCCACTCTTCCGGGCGAATATAACTCCCACAAAGAAGCAACGGTCCACCCCGGAGCAAAAATCGTCGTATAGAATCCTTTTCCATTAACGCCATAGTCCCAGTTTGTATGTTGCACAACTTCCGGATAATACCCCGTCTTGGCGACACCACAATAATGTCCTTCATAAGGCAAAAGCTGACTCATTGACGAAGAAATGACTTCTACGAAATCCGTAAACCGTTTTTCTTCATAATATTCTCCCAACCAACGCAGCATATCAGCAAAATCAAAAATAAACACATCAATGTGGTTGTTCTCTATAGACACATTACCCCATCCACGTGAATGCAGGCCTAAATCACCCAACATCTGCCCCTGCGCAAATGGAACATCCCAGGTATAAAACCATGACAGTGCAAAATAGGCAGCCTCACGAGACAAAGCCGCATAATGCCGGGCTGTTTTTCCTTTAGTAACCAGCGCCAGATAATAGGCAGCCATTGAGGCAGAAATTGAAGCCTCCTTATCCTCGCAATTCGCATCCAGCGTGGATGAAAAATAATCTGACTTCTGTATAATTTCACGCTCAATATAATCCATGGCCTGTCGGGCAGCCTCCAAATAACGGTTGTCCTTAAAATATCTGTATCCCAAAACCAACGGCAAGACCGCAGAGGAAGTACTGCCTCCGGTCGCATCAACCAGACTGAAATCCTTTCTGAATTTTCTGGGGAAACTTCCGTCTTCATTCTGAATGGTCAAAAAGTTATCCAACATACGACGTACCCTTACCTCCCAGTCCTTCAACTGCGTTCCTTTCTTTTTTTCATAATTCAGATAAAACAGCAAGGCATATAATCCTTCAGACTGGCGTCTGATGCTGTAAACCTGTTCTTCTCTTCCCGAATTGACATAAATCACTTCCTTTAAAAGACCATTATCGGTTATCCCACGTTCCAGATAAGAATCAAAAACCGACTTTGCTTTTCTTTTCATATCAGTCAGTTCATGCATATCGGCATACTCCAGTGCATTGAATGCATTCAAAAGATTACGTCCGATAAATCCGACTTCTGCCACATCCGTCTGATCGCAAGTATGAATATTAATACCGACACCAGAATAATAACAAACAGGAGAAGCCTCAACAAAACTTTCCACAAAGAAATGACTTAACACATCTTTTATTCTGTCTGAAGTATAAGGAGACACTACAGGCTTTGGCTGGTACAAATCATAACACTGTTCCCACACTGTTCGCACACAGTCGGAATAATCTTCTGCCTCCAGTTCATACAGATTCCAGGTCAATGTCAGGCTCTGTCCTTTCTTCAACAACTGGAATGTACGTACAGGCGCTTCCAATCTTAATTTTTTAAGATAGGATTTAGGCGTTTCCATATATGGAAAACCAAAAACAAGAGCTGAATGTCCTTTGTGTTCCTTGAATCCTACATGCCCCAAAGAGGTTTCACCACTCAAAATAACATCCCCGTAATGATGCGCAGCCAAGGCATGTTTATCATGACGGTCAGTACGTGCTACGACAAATACTTTTTTCTGTTCATCATTCCACACTGCCGCAACCGGAGAGCTCAAGCGATCCTCTCTTACGACCCAATCCTTAGACAGTCTGAACGAAGGGACATTATCAGGAGAACGTTCGTTCTTTCTATACCAGAAACCTGGCAACAGGAACTGATTTCCATCATGGCCTGTCCCCGTATCATAGGTTGCGCTACAATTAAAATACACATCTTCCTGAGCCGTAATGACAAGTTTCAAATGACAACCGTTTTTCAGATCCGTTATCTGTCTCTTCATTGTGACCGGAATATTTTTCTCCGCAATGTATTCCATATAACCTGAATCTGCCTGAACGCCGGAAGGATTCATTTGATAAACTTCAGCTTTATTTCCCGGACTTTTCAATGCCAGCGAAATACCAATACTGTCCTTATTGATCGCATACATCTGAACGACCGACCAGAGCAGTGTAAACAATAGAACTGTCTTTTTCATTTTTTATCTTTTAAATATTCTTATTTCCTACCTACCAATTATCATCTTCTCCCAATCCTTCCATAGCGTAATTGCATTATCCTCAACAGCCTTCTTTCATACTTCATAAATCATCATCTCAGCTTTCTTAATAAAACAATTTATCATCACAAGAATCTCATAATAAAAGATGAATTTTTCAAATAAAAGGTGCGCCTATACAAAAGACAGACACACCTTCTCACCATTGTCCTAAACCTAACTTACTTAACTATAATTTTACTTACCTTCACTGTTCCATCACTCAATTCATCTTTACGGATATATAATCCACTTGTAACCGGTTTGAGTACAGGAATACCATTAATGTTATAATAAACCGTACGAACCACCAGTTCCGCCCCCTTCTCAGATGTTTGGATTCCATCAGGACGATTCTCTTCACCTGTACCTAGATAAGACAATCTGAATGCATCAAAAACGGCCCAATCCTGATCAATATAATTGAATTTTCTGATTCCTAAATTAATCTTATCTTGTCCCTCTTTCACTTCGAACGACAATTCATTCATATAAGCCCCTCTGGCAAATGCATTCTGAGCATCTTCCATTGAACCTGGAACATACCATGCATCAATCGGATTTTCTTCTGTAGTCAAAGAATCAGCCACATTTACGTTACTTGAAGCATAAGGTTCAGCAGTTCCGCCTTCTATAATGGACATCAACGGTTCATAAGTCCATGAATCATCAGGGCCGGCATACAACAATGCATTAAGTTCCTCTGTACCATCACGATGACTTGCAGCTGCTATAATACTGCCTCCTGCACAGTAATAACCGTTACACTGCAGTTTATAAAATCCCGGAGCCAGACCATATATAGTCTGATAGAAATTAAAACTGTTTGAATTCCAAAATTCATATTCTGAATAATTGGCAGCATCATTTCCACCGTTTTTCTCTTTCGTCCATCCGTTTCCGGTATTAACTTCTATTCCAGCATCTTCATCAAAAACAGTAAAGTCCGGATTAACGATCAGAGCCGTCAGGTCTTTCGGCTCATCCTTGGTAGCCCCGGCACTCAATATATCCTGAACTGCCTTGGTCAAAGCAGAATTCAATTGTGCCACATATTCTTCAACTTTCTCTACAGATTCGATCTGATTTACCGGAAGCAATGCACTGACTTCATCACCGATCTCATATACAAGCCCTAAATCAATACCAGAAATGGTAGATTCATATTCCGGACAACGGTTATTATACATTTCATCTACCAATACATTCAAAGCATTTGTCTTTTCAATTGACAGATCCGCATAATCCATCGCCTCTTTCATCTTCGCAATAAGGGTTTGTGCTTCTTCTGTAGTAGTAGGTGCCGTAACAAAAGCATTAGCCTGACCAAGAAGTTCCGTAAATTTATCCAGGACATCAGCCGTAGCAAACACTTCATAACCGGATATGGCTGTATACAACACATTCATTTCGTTATACATCCTCTCAATTGAGGCCACATAATCTTCAGCTTTGGCTTCACCTTCATAAACCACACGGAAATTATCCATTGTAGTCCAGTTTCCAGCCAAACCAGCCACAGCATCACGTTTCACACCAAAACGCAGTTTTCCGTCAGAAACAACACAACGGACTTCGTTTTTGTATTCCCCCGCTTTAAATGCGATATCAGCTTCAGTCCGGCTGTCCACTACATATTTGTTATCAATTACCGAAATCTGAATATCATTGGTCGAACCGTCTTCGTTCACAATATACGGTTCCGTACGTCCACCGTCATACAAATGAAGCACCGTAACTTCATCATCATTTCCATACAATCTGGAATAAACCGTATTGGTCTGTCCGTCATCCCATCCCGCAATCAGCACATCATTATTACCCGGACGGCAATATCCTTGCATGGATACGGTATAGACTCCATTAGGAATACCTTCTATTTCCTGATATACATCAAATGAATGGACTCCATCGCTGCCAAAATATTTTTCTGCCACGCCTATATCTACACTCGGCTCACCCATCCAACCGAACGAACTGTTGTTATCAAAGTTTGGTGACTGCAACAAACCATACAGATCTGTGGTCAGACCATTATTGACCATCTCATAAATATCTTTCCGGAAAGCTTCATCTATCTGATATCCCACACTATCAAATTCAACCGGATCAAAAGTTCCGTTATTATAAGCTTCCTCTAATGCATCCGTACAACCATAAATATTCACAAAAGCTTCGGGATTATCCGATAATTCCAGATAAGGTTCATAATTATTGATAAGCTGGTCAAGTTTGGTATCAACCACATCCATAATCTGACCATAAACCTCTACATCGTTCTTCATCTCATCCTTACAGTCTATTAAAGTCTGACGAATAACAAGGATACTGTCATCATCAATGCTTTCGTTTGCCATAGCCTGCTCAGCCAAAGCCAGGGTAGAAGTCAGTTTTTCCTTACCTTTATTACTACATTTAACCTGATTGTCTATAAGCTGCTGAAGATAAGCCGAAACCTCGTCAATAGTCATTTGAAGTCCGTCTCTTACCGTTACTTCGGATTTGCCATAATAAGTCAGTTTAAAATTATCCACACCGCTCCACTGACAATTGGTATTAATGGCTCTGAATCCTATTGTAGCAGTAT
>OJNH01001640.1_pt1 | contig 16962 bp, 18 predicted proteins | sample 1597361 | NCBI WGS metagenome assembly OJNH01 (sample SAMEA2452136, study PRJEB22498) | human gut metagenome | biome: human feces; feature: human gut; material: feces | place: Australia | collected 2012
AACATTTTTCTATATATCCAAGAACATCAGCTTCTTTAAACAAGTGGATAATCTGTTCAACAGGTAAATGCCACTCTTCTGAAGCAAGCCGGATTAGTCTTGTTTGCATAAAAGTAATCTCTGTTTTCTCACTCATTATGAATCCTCCTCATTTTCTTAGTCAGTAAAACCGGAATTGTTGATTACCAAGGCATATTTCCAAATCGACTAATAAAAGTTACTGTTAGTCCGGTTTTATCAATCATTGCAAGTTTTACGATTGCGCCTGTACTGTTTGCTTTCCTCCGTCGACATTCAAATCTGTTGCCGTGGCACCTGGATCAGCGCAGTTCACCTCTTATGTCTTGGAGTCCTTTTGCATACTTCCAAAAGAACCCAGTCCGCTTGAAACATTTACGATAATAGTTTTATTTTTTCTCTCATTGTCATACAATGCACCTACTTCCCCAGAATTTATTTTACCACGTATTCTTCTGTTCGTCTGTCACCTGCATCGTATCTGCATTTACCAGATAAAAATCTACCAATTCGGTCTCGTAATTGCCATCCGGATATACTTTTTCTAACACCAGTTCTTCGCAGGAATTACCATCTGCATCTGTCTTGGAACCATTATCGTACAGACAGTATCTCACATTTACCGTATTACCGTTCTTTGTTTCCTGCGTTTCGCTGACGACAGCATAGACTTCTCCCTTTGCATTCGCCGTGTAACTGAACGCCATATTTTGAAGTGTATTCTGCTCCTGAAGGTAATTATAAACTGCCAGCATTGCATTTTGAATTGTCAGACCATCATGCTGCCCTTCTGTCTCGTAATCTTCTATGGTATTTCCACTCTGAATATCCTCTGAATCTGTTGAATTCTCTGTATCCAAATCCGGTAATTCTGTAGTATCCTCTTCTTGATTATCTTCTTCATCTATTGTATCCGAAGACCACCACAGACCATCCATACTCTGCATAACAAATGGATTATTGGTTCTGTATCTCCGTTCACCACCATAATCTTCCTGCACAGTTATATACGTATATTTGCTGTCACAACCAGTCACCGTTTCTGTTCCATCCATTCCGAACACTACACTCAGACCACTCATTCCAATAATCAAAAGTGCAAATATCGCAGCAGCTCCATAGACAATTATCAATGCCACTTTGTTTTTACCGAATTGTATGGATAATGCCTGGCAATTGTGTCTGTATAAACTCACGATCCCCCAGATCAAAAGAACCGCCAGACTGATTGTAATAACAGTAATCGATATTTCTGCGAAACGATATCTCACTTCATATCCCATATCACGTTTTATACCATACCACAATCCATAGAAGAAGGTACTATACGCAAGAACCAAAGTAATGATACTGATCCGTATCGGATGCTCTTTTTTATCCGGCACTGCCTTCTTCAGTGCCTCTGCCATCTGCGCTGCCGCTCTCTGCTCTATCCACATAGCAAGCTCTGCTTTTGACGGATATGTGCATTTAGTATCCGGAATCCCTGCGTAACACATCTGGCTCTCTTGAATCCCTGTCGCATCTCCTGCTGCCATTGCTGTAACCACTTTCAGGTAATAATACAACTTCAACTGTGCTGGATTGAATTTATCTATACGAATATCTGCCAGCTCCTGTGCAGCCCGTTCATAATTGTTAAGGAGTACACTCATCCGTGCCATAACCAAAAGCATCTGATTCGCTACAGCAGGGTAACGGTGATATTGCTTCTCATATAAATACCGTGCATACTCATGTCGTTCTTCCGGTGTTAACCGATAGGACTTCTTTCTATTCTGTGCCAGCATCGCAATTCGCAGACCATAAGCCAATTCCAAAATTGCAATCAGCTGGCAGATAAATGCACCAAATCCCCAGATATCCGTTGTATACCGCACATAGGTCACCAACACAATGCCTAGCATTGCCGGAATCACGATCAACCATTTTGTCCAACCTGATCTTCTCATAAAAATCTCCTGAATTGTTTTTCTGAATATAGTATATTACCGCACACACCAATCGACCATATACATATTGTGACGATGCTGTTACTTACCATAACAGTTGCTGTTTCTAAGGTCATCTATTTATAGCCTGAGAAATAACTGGTTTCCCATCTCTGTCCAACAATGGAGTCAGTCCACCTGAATACCCACATGCATGATATAAATAATTCACACCAGTTTCCTTATCCACCCATATCTCAGTAGTAGTTAATGCTCCCTGAGAATATATTTTTTCAAATCTCTCTTCTTTCGCCATTTTCAATTTCCTCCCATAATCAATTTTTCGGTTTTATAAAAAATGTTTCTCTGTTACTTTCTCGATTGTATCATGACATACAGTTCCATCTTCGGCAATCGTCGATTTTCTGATAAATCTCGAATGATGCTTTAATACTCCATAAGCATACCAGTCATGGTTGCAAAATACTTTGCAGAACTCTGCATAGCCATGTTCCTTACAGGTATCGAAATACAGACACCTGCTGATTTCATAAGTAAATCCACTATCATCATCCTGCAAAATTTCTGTCTCCCAACATACCTTTTTTTCGCCCTCCAGATCATCTACCAGAGACTGTCTCACAATCTTATAGCCATTCGGCAATAAATCGACATGCTTTTTTCTCTTTTTCCGTTACCATATTTTCTCCCAACTTGCACACTAAGTCATAATTTTCCAAACACTAAAACTTGAATTTCTATTTCTGCTGCCATGCCATTACATAGTCTTTTTCTCCAGTAGCTTCATCCAAACCGCTATACTGAATCTCAAATCCTTCTCTTTGATAAAAGGATATTGCCCGTGTATTTTTTTGATATACATTTAAGATTAATTTGTTTCTTTTTCCCTTTACATAGTTTAGCAAAATTTTACCTATACCTTGAGATTGCATTTCGGCAGAAACAAAAATACCTTCAATGTATTCGTTACTTAACCCTATAAAACCCTGTATTTCCTGTTTATCCTCGTAAACATAGACAGTTGCCTGCAATAGAAGTTCTTTTACTAACTCAAAATTACTTTTCCAATATTGAGCAGAGATAAAATAATGTGTCTTTATATTTGTATCTAACCATATTTCTGCAACTTTATTTATATCCACTTTCCGTAATTCTCTAATCATAACGGTGATGCTCCTCAAACTCCGATTTTCTCAATTTTTCAAACTGGAATTTACGAACTACAATATCTTTTCGAGAAAAAGATGGTTTTTGTGTGCAATTACATCTCCAACTTTTTTAGAAGCACTAGCAATTATTTCAAATCCATTTTTTTGATACAAAGATAGCGCAGGAATATTTTGACTTCCTGTATCCAAACGTAGTGCCCTGCAACTATTTTTTTGTGCTAATTCTGTAGCGAATTTTATTAGTGATGATGCAATTCCTTTACCAGACATACTCGGACGTACCATTAAAAGGTGAATTACCATTACCTCATCTTCAGATAATTTTTCTTTCCAAGGAATAGTTGCATATTCTATTGGTTGAACTTTATCAATAATGATACTTCCAACAATTGTTCCGTTTTCTTCATATACAAACAAAGCACCAGCATAAATAGCCCGTTCTGCATCATCTTTCGTTGGATAAACTCCTTTCTTAAATACAGTAAAGGCTGTATGATTCAGTTCATACTGGAAATGCTCATTGTAAGTATCTTCAATCGAATTAACATCTTTTAGTATTGCTTTTCTAATCATAAAATCTCTCCACAAATTTTGATTTCACACTTTCTTTCCCCTTATATGTCTATATCTGAAATATTCAGTCACAAACTTTATCAGGGATAGGCATCTGTGCCGCAAGGGGATCTTCCCCTTGTACGAAATCTCTGATTTCGCTGTATTTCCCGGTTTGAGATTTCTTGAAATCGGGAACAGCACCGCAGGTCGCACGATACAGGCAGATGGAATTGCCTGTATAGAAGTGCGCTCTTAGCTTTGCTAAGAGAATTATATTTCTGTTTCACCGCATATTTTATTAAGTGCCACAAGAGAGAAAGTATCCTTTATCAAATGTTTTATTTCTCTTGCATTTGACTGAGTAACTGCACCTTTCTTTATTTTGTCAAATAACTCTCTGTCTTCAATATCATAATCTTCCCTCAGTCTTTCTATTTCTCTCTCTGCAATTTTTTCTTTTGCCATACCTGACAAATCATTAAATTTAATAATTGAATCAAAACGGTTATATATCGGCAATCCTAAATGTTCTTTTATCTCATCAATTGTTTTATAATTTGAAGTACACATAATAATTGCCTTATTTACTACCACTTTATAATTATGATCTTCATAAATTCCTTCATCAAATAATTGATAAAATGCACTATGGAATATAGATAAAGCTTTATCAAACTCATCAAACAACAATACATTAGTTTCTCTAGCCAAAAGATCTTGCGCAAAGCTTTTTTCGTTATATCTTCCACCAAAAATATAATTGGCCGACTCATTATTCTGATACATAGAAAATTGTTTTCTTAATAATTTTCCACCCATCAATTCTGCCATATATTGTGCGGATTCTGTCTTTCCAAGTCCTGAATCTCCATATAACAATATTACAACCGGCTTGCTTTGTTTACCATCTACCAGAGGATATATTGCTTGAAGCAATTTCTTTTTTGCTCTTTCCTGTCCAATTATCCTTTCACTATATTGGCTATTAAATGTTTGTATCATTTCTTTTGAAACTTCCAAATATGGCTGTTGCGTTTCATGAATAATACTTTTATTAAATGTTCGGTATATCTGTTCTCGAATACTTTTCGGTGGATTTTGAATGTACATATTTGTTATGGACATTTGGAAAATAAAATTTATAAAGTTTATAATTACATGTTCCTGAACACTACAGTACTCATCTGCATGAATAACAAAATCCTGAACTCTCGGTTTCTTCTTTTTCTTAGGCTTTGGTTCTGGCTGCCCTGGAATGTTAACAAACACATCCATTTTTTTATTACCATCATCAAGTTTCGCTGCCATTTCACTAAGATTTCTTGCACTTTTCGGAACAATCTTTTCAAAGGCAGAATCAGATCCTACAAAAATTTCAATCTTCTTCACGTACTACACCTGCCAATACTATATCATAAACATCTAATTCTTTTTCTTCTTCAGCAGCAGACTTTTCTCCCTCTACAATTTCTTCTGCTGTAGTCTTGTCTTCTGCTGGTTGAAAATCAAACTCTTTATCAATCGATAAATGATTTTCTCCACAAGTTCCAACCTTTATTCCGAAATATGTCAGCTTCATTTTGCTTAAATCGACAAGATTATAATTGTTTTTAAATGCTTGAAGGTTAAATCTCAATACGCTTTTCCGCTCTATCTCTGTTTTTAAAAGCATGTCATAATAACCCCGTTCACCTAATATTGCCTCATTTAATTTTTCCATATCTATTGGCATTTCTTCTTTAGGCACAATTGTCAAATATGAACTGAGCATTTTATATAATGTCACAGAATTTTCTGGTGCATAAACACCACTATTCTCGAATTTTTTTACGTGTTCATCTTTCGATGCTGCCTGTATATAATCTGTAAGCAACGTATTTTTTATTGTTTTGTCAAAAGCACTGGTCAGTTCAGCGGAAGCACTGGCATCAACTTTTCCCTGAAATGTTGCTTTAATATAATTCAAAATATTAAAGCCACTTTTTGCCTGAGCTTCAATTTCAGCAACTATTTTAGCTATTTTTTCTTTATTTTCCTGTGTTGACCAATCAAGTCGTCCTCCATTTGTAACATCAACATAATCCTGTGCAGCAGCTTCATCAAAATATACTATTTTTAGAAACTCTATTTTCTCAGTGTTTTTATTTTTCAACTTTTCTGCTCCTTACTATTTCTGTTCCTCACACAATTTCTGATATCTTTTCATAAGTTCTGCAACACATGCAGCTTCGCTTTTATAGGCTTCACTGCCTTTTGTAAATCCGTATGCCTGCATGACTGCCATATCATTTTGCTGATGTGCCTTTCTCAGTTCTGGAGGCATCGTTAATTCATCATACAGCGTTGCAAGACTGCTATTTGGATACAATGCTCTTGCATCAAGTATTGCTTGAGCAGTCTTCTCTATTTTTTCCTTTTGCTGCTCTGTTGGCTCTGGCCAAGGGAAATTATTGTATACAACATCTTTTGAATAACTATAGTCACTTTTTAATCGCATACATGTTACTCGCATCCAAGCCATGTGAATATTTGAAATTATAATTCCAAAGTCATACAGTGAAGCATCAGGGATTACCTGAACCCTATCGGTTACAATTGTTCCAGCTTTAATGAATCCCATAGGAACATAACGTCTTGCTTGTGAAGATACTCTCGGCACAATGATAAAATCTTTATCAACTGGCTGCGTTCTCTGTGCAAAAAGTGTTGGTGTAGCTGCAAATTTTCTTATTCCAGCCGCAACGCTATTTTCTCTCGCCTCTTTACATTTCTTTATTCTTTCCATAATCATTGGACACTTTTTCAAGTCTTCTGGATCTGCTCCAACAAGCCATAAACACCATCTTTTATTCCCTTTGATATATTCTGATGCTCCCAAAAGAGGATGGATATATTTCTTTGCATTCGGATCTTTTTTAATAAATTCATTTAAGTCCTCATCTTCAATAATCAAATTTCCTCCATCTGCTGGTTTATTACCATATATCATTTTAGGAATATCACACAAGGGTTTATTCCGGCTACGTACTAATATATTATCTCCATCCATCAGATAACGATTGATATTTTCAGCCACTGTAGTTCTTCCATTATCGTACAAATATTTATTCGAACGTGAGAATTTCGCAAATCCAATGATCACACAATGTACATGAGCTTTTACACTGGCTTCACTATCCCATACAAACGTTCTATATGCAAAGTTAATAATATCATCCTGCATAAAGTCCCAAAATCTGGATACCGTTTCACCTTGAACAATTGAATTTGTTGATACAAAAGCAACTTCTATTTTTGTTCCCCGAATATAATCTGACGCTTTTTTATACCAGGCACAAACAAAATCAAGATTCTTTACCCCTGGAAAAATATTTTGCATATCTTGTTTCTGCTCAGCTGTCATAAAAGTAAATCCATGAAATGGTGGATTCCCCATAATATACGACACCTGATTTTTGGGTACAACACTCTCCCAATCAATCTGTAAAGAATTGCCTTCCACAATAAACGCATTAGTTGTCAATGGCAGAAAATCTAAATTCATGTGAACGATGTCTTCTGTCTCTTTCATCATCTGAGATTCTGCAATCCACAAAGCTGTCTTTGCAACTGTGACAGCAAAATCATTGATTTCGATTCCATAAAACTGATCAATGGAAACATGAATCGGGGAAGATTCATCAAAGCCAAAAGTAATCTGTCCTCTTTGCAATTCTTTTATGACTTCATTCTCCAATCGACGGATACTGATATATGTCTCTGTAAGGAAATTTCCACTACCAGATGCCGGATCAAGCCACCGGAGATTTGACAGCTTCGTTTGGAAGTCTCTCAACTTTTTATCTTTTGTTCTCTGAACGGTTATTTGCTGAATTTCTTTCAGCTCATTTTTCAAATCGTCCAAGAACAGCGGATCAATGACTTTATGAATATTTTCAATGCTGGTGTAGTGCATACCGCCGGAGCGTCTTGTTTCAGGATTCAGTGTACTCTCAAATACCGCACCAAATATAGTCGGACTGATTTCTGACCAGTCAAAATCTGCTGAGGCTTTTTCCAGTAAAAGATTTCTGATTTCATCCGTAAACTGTGGAATTTCAATATCCTCATTTGCAAACAGCCCACCATTTACATATGGGAACTGTGCCAGAGATTCTTCTATGTATGGATCTCTGTCTTCTGGTTTTGTATCAAGCACCTGGAACAGCTCAATCACAGCTTTTCTCATATGCCTTGTATCAAATTCTTCCAGATAATCATGGAACATGCCATGCTGTCCAAAAATGCCGGCATCCTCTGCATACAGGCAAAAAACCATTCTGACACATAGGATATTCAGGCTTTTCATTGCACGCTCTGTTGTCGGATCAACATATTGTTTTGCCAGTGCATCATACAGCAACCCTACAATTTCACCTGCGGCAATGGAAACTTCCATTTCTCTCTGAAGATTTGTGTTTCCCTCGTCCACAAGAAACTGTAACCGATAGTATTCTTTTTCAAGGTCTTCCAACTGAATGATCTCCGGATCACCGCCCGGCTTTTCCATATCATAAATATAGAATGACTGGAAATTACTGGTTACAATCCATCTTGGTCTTTTTGAATATGGCAGCTCAGAAGAATATCTTTTTGCCTGTTCAAATGGTGTCAGCATAGAACCGTCAGACTGCCGGATAGCAGCCGTCAGGCTCTTGTTGATACTTTTCTGTTCAATCATGACATGGGTTTTCTCAATATACCCATCAATAAAACTGGTGTGGTCAAGGTGTACCTGATCTTCAAAAGAAATAAACTGTGATATTTCAGTTACACCAAATACCGTTGTCAGAAGCTCCACCCAGAAGATCTGACTGTCGCCTTTTTCATATCCACGGTCTTTCCAGTTTTTCGCAAATGCTTTCGCCGCTGCTCTTTGCTGTGTATCTGTCATTGCAACAACCTCCTGTTATTCATCATCTGTAAATTCCATCATCTCATCAACGGTGCAGTCCAGCTTCTTGCAGATCTTCTCAATCGTCTCCATTGATACATACTGGTTTTTTCCCATCCTGGCAAGAATATTTCCACTGATCCCGGTGAGGTACTGCATCTCTATCCGCTTCATATTTTTATCTATGAGCATTTTCCATAATCTGTTATAACTTACGCCCATAAGCAACCTCCATATTTTTCATCTGAACATATTTTGATTATATCACGATTTCGTTAGGTTGAATACCTGTAATTTTTGATGTCTTCTGTAAAATGGAAAAGAGGATGCCCCGACAAAGGGCAACCTCTCCAACCATTTACTTCGGTTTAGTCGAATGGAACCTCACCTTCCGGTGCTTCCATAAATCCGTCCTTATCTGTTTTCGGTGTTTCCGATGAATCAGCTCCAACACCATTATCCTTGTTCTGGGCAAATTCATGTTCTTCCACGATCACATCTGTAGTATAAATTGTTTTCCCGTCCTTGTCCTTATAATTGCCAGTGCTGATACGACCGCCAATCACAATCCTCATTCCCTTGTGAAGATATTTCTGTGCAAACTCTGCACTCTTTCCGAATGTGACACAGGAAATAAAATCCGCTTCCTGTTCACCGTCACGTTTATATCTTCTGTTTACCGCCAGTGTATATCTTGCTACTGCCATATCATTATCTTTTCCGGCATATTTGATCTCCGGATTCTTTGTCAGTCTTCCCATTAAAACCACTTTATTCATAATCGTTACTGTCCTTTCCGCAGCTACGCTGCCATTGCATATTCTTCATCATCTGTTTCATCGTCCGGCATAAACATTGCACATGCTTCCGGTGGATTGGTATCATCCGGTGAAAATATTTTCCGGATCATTTCATACATGATCGGATACCGATATGCGATTTCTTCTCTTGCAAGGAATCTGCATACCCTGTAAAGATTCTTTTTCATTTCTTCATCTGTTGTAAGCATGGCAACCAGATGGATTCTCTCCCTTGTATAAATCAGATTCGGGCATCCAAACCAGTTAATCAACTGCATTTCTTTCATTTTCAGTTCTGTCATAAACTGCTCCTTTCCGGGCATTTTGCCCTGTAAACATTGTCATCAGTTTCATTCGTCTGGTGGTCTGGCGTGCGTTTCCCTGTCACCTGCAGCCGTCTCAGACTGCCTCTGCCTGCATCAGCAGGTCACTGACCATAAGGCTTCGGTCAGCCGCCCATCATCGGGAGTGTCATTATAATTTCGCTCGCTCTCAGAAAAAGAAAGGTCATGGCATAACTCCTGTTAGGCTTCCAGGGTGCACTTATCGGTTGTCAAGGTTCATCGAAGGAACATTCCAAAACGTCCTCTGATTACTAGAGTCAAATGACTTCGCAAGATGCAAAAGATTCGTGATATTTTTTTGCATTTTTATCATTTTTTCTTTTACTTTTGTTAGTCCCTTCACATACTCTGTACTGAGACAGGCAAAAGCGGACATCTTTGGGGTAAAATTTTTAAAATAATTGTTCCTCTACCTATAAAGCCTGGGAAGCGGTATTTACCAACCCCCTTTTGCAAGTTTTTTTCGCATAAATGAAATATTCCCTCACTAATAGCAAGTTTCAGAGGGCATTTGGACGGTACTTTTGCAGAAAAAATTATTTTTCCACTAATCACACGTGGGAATTTGAAGAATGTCAGATAATTTTGAAAAAATCCAAAAAAGAAGCACCGACCGTTATAGTCAGTGCTTGTAAGATATTATATTCGTTTTTCTCAGGAAAGATCATCCCAGTTTTTATATGTTCCATTGTACAGACCTGTAAGTTGTTTTATTGTAAGATTTTCCAGTGGATTTTCTTCATTTATCACAATAGCTATAGCATCTTTTCCAATGACTTTTGTTTCCAGAAGCTCTGCTTCATAATCCTTTAATTCTCTGGATGACATTGCGAAATCACACTCTCCACTTATCACCGCCGTAATCCCTCTTGAAGAATCTGTTGCTTTTACTTCTATTTCAGCATTTGGATTTTGTTTCTGATAGTCATCTGCCAGTGCTTTTACCATTGGTTCCATTGAAGTGGATCCTTCAATCAGAATCTTTCCTTCTGACTTGTCAGAAAGGAATGTTGTTGTACTGTCAGCCTGAATACAATATTGTTTCACAATATCCTGTCCTTTACTCTTTACATAAGTCAGGAAATCCTGTTCCACATCTGTCAGTTCTCCATTATAAGCCAGATAATAATCCCTGCAAAGAGGATAACTGTTATTGTCTATTGTTTTCTCAGAAGGAAGAACTCCGTTGATTTGAAGTATTTTTCCATTCGTATCTGTTGCGGAACTATATGCGACATAACCAACTGCGTTTTTATCTTCTTCCACCTTTTTCAGAACTTTCTCTGTAGAATCAACAACTATTCCTGTATCACTCTCAGGCAGTTTCAAAAGATTCTCAAATTCTGCTCTGGTTCCTGACCCTTCTTCTCGTGATACAGCTGTGACAGCTCCCATAGCAGACAGATCCGGCAATGGCTCTTCCTCGGTTCCACATGCTGTTATTCCCGTTGCCAGCATTATCATTATCAGCAGAAGTGCAGATTTTCGGATGTTTTTTTTCTTTACCATTTTATACTGCACCTCTTTCCATCATTGATTTTCCCGTCTCTTCATCAAGGTTTATAAAAGCCACATTATCACAGGCTTCTTCTGCAATGCTGACACAATTATCTGCCATACGGTCAAAATTATACATGATCCCAGAAAAATATCTTGTCATAGACGCATCACAAACCTCATTTTTTACACGGTTTAAATGTGCCTTACTGTATTTTTTCTCTGCTTTATGCATTTTTTTCTTATTTTTAAAAACTGTTTCAGCCACTACAGCATCACCCTTACGGATTGCCTCCATTGCTTTCTTTAAAAGCTGCTGGATAATATCAATGCAGTCTTCCATTTCTGAGGAGGCTTCACTGGTCAGTCTTTTTCCATTGTTATTTACTTTTTCACATATCTGGTCAATATCTTCACATCTGTCTGCAATCCTCTGAATACTATTGTTTACATACAGTAACCCTGCCGTCTGCTCAGACTGTTGTTCTGTAAGGTTTCCGCTTGCGAATAATCTGGTAATATATTCTGTCACACTGTCCTGTAACTGATGTACAATCTCCAGATTTTCTATAAACGAACCATGAGTTTTTGAGTCTCCATCTGCTACAATCGCCGTTTTTAAATCACTTAACAGAGATTCTGCCAGTTCTCCAAGTCGGTTCAGTTCCTTAGATACCAGAACCATAGCAGCCGCCGGCTGTTCAATCACTTTCATATCCAGATATTTGGGTTCAAAAGCTGCTTTCTCTGTTTTGTCATTTCCACGGATGATTGTTGTAACAATTTTTACCATCAGCGGAATCAGTGGCAGCCAGACCAGTGTACAGACGATATTAAACGTTGTATGTGCATTTGCAATCTGTCTTGAAATCACATCAATCTCATTTCCCTTTGGTGAAATAAACTGGACAAATTTTGCAAACCACGGAACCAGGAAAATAAAAACGCAGCTTCCACTGATATTAAAAATACTATGCGCAATTGCTGTACGTTTTGCATTTTTAGATTGTCCAATTGATGCAAGAAGTGCTGTGATCGTTGTACCTATATTATCTCCAAGAAGAATCGGAATCGCACCGGTAAGCCCTATTACACTGCTTACTCCGTCCGGTCCTGCCTGTGATGCAAAATTCTGCAGAACTGCAATCGTAGCTGAACTACTCTGCACAACCAATGTCATGACCGCTCCCAGTACAACACCAAGAACCGGAATGGATGAAACTTTTCCCATCAGATCAACAAAGACCGGACTTCCCGCCAAAGGTTTCATGACTTCACCCATGATTTCAATTCCTTCAAATAAAAGTCCGAATGAAAAAATTACCATACCGATATTTTTAACCTTTTCTTTTTTGCTAACAAAGTTCAGAATAAATCCAACAAAGATAATTGGATAAATATAATTGCTGATTTTAAATGCCATCAGCTGTGCCGTCATAGTGGTTCCTATGTTGGCACCAAAGATAACAGAAATTGCCTGCGGAAGACTCATAAGTCCCGCACTGACAAAACCGATAACCATAACTGTCGTCGCTGAACTGCTCTGCAATACAGCTGTTACAAGTGCTCCGGCAAGTGCTCCCATAATTGGATTTCTTGTAAGAAATCCAAGGATTTTTTTCATTCGTTCTCCTGCGGCTTTCTGAAGTGCATCACTCATGCTGTTCATTCCATAAAGGAACAAGGCAAGGCCACCGATCAGACCAAAAACCACTTTCACATTCTCGTTCATTTCTCTTTCCTCTCCTGTTATTATATAAGATCTACATTTTCCTATACAATTATAGAAGACAGAAATCAAATCTATGTGAGTGCTTGTGTAAAATAGGTGTAAAAATCAATGGAAATCTTTATAATGTTATAATTGACTTATTCATTTTTCACCTGCTGACATATAGTTTTCATTACGATTTATTATTCAGTCTACGTAATACCAACATCGCCTCATTCCTTACATTTTTGAACGTTCTGTCCGGTCTTCCAAGAAAATATCCTTGTCCGTAATGAACACCTAATCTACACAGACACTCCAACTCTGCTTCTGTTTCTATCCCTTCTGCAATCAGAATTGCTCCTGTCTCATTACAGTAATGCAACAGAAATTCCATCATAATTTCCTTTTTCTTATGTTTTTGAATATCTCTGACCAGTTCTATATCAACTTTTAAGTAGTTTGGCGATGTATTTACTACACGGTTCAGACCAGAATATCCAGCTCCAACATCATCCAAAGCTATTTCATATCCCTGATCTGCATAATGCTTCATAATCTGTTGCAGAATCTGATAGTTTTCTATATCCGACCGTTCCGTTATTTCAAATACAATGTCACAGGACGGTACTCCGGCTTTCGCAGCCTTACGGTTTGTAAATCCCTGTATGAACGATTTATCCTGAATGATATTACCATCTACATTAAGAAATAATTTTGCATGTTCTGGTTTATTCGCCGCTGCCTTCAATGCTTTATTTCTGCACAATTTTTCCAATTTCCAAACACAGCCTACCTGTTCAGCAATCACAAACAAATCTGAAATCATAAGAGTCGTATCATGCCTGTCGATACGACTAAGAGCTTCATATCCTGCCACATCTCCAGTCTGTAAATTTACAATCGGCTGAAATACCGGATATATAGCCTTTCTTTCTAATATTTTATAAAATTCATCTGCATTTTTTACTTTCATTATTTCTTCTCTGCCTCTGTGAATACATTTTCTGTAACCCTATCAACCCACTATATGATATCATCACTTTTTCATCCTTCAATCAGATTTAAGTAAAATCATAGTAAATTTTCACCATTGTTCAGCCAGACCAATTCTTATATAACACAAAGCAAATACGTACTACCACCTGTTTTTTATTATGAAAACTATATTAAATGAGGCTCTTACTGTCTATACAATAAAAGCCTCGTTATATATAGTCTATGTTCTGATTATTCAGATCTTACTGTCTTTTTCACACACCAGTCTTTCATAATCCAGAAATCCCCGGATATACATTTCTTTTGCCACAATTCCCTCCATTGCATTTTTCGCTGAAATAATCCTGTCCAGTGTCTGCCACATCTCCTGTCCGCCATCTCTGAGGACCGGTTCCAGTATTTCTATGTAATGATGAATTTCTGCTTCCAGAGTGAACATCTCCGGGTCAGATTCAAGAAATCTTTCCAGCTCCCGCTGGTATTCTTCATAATAACTTTCAATCAGTTCTCTTCTCATATCTAGAATCCCCCTTATACATAAATCAGTTCCTGCTTGATGATCTCAGCAGCCCGGTTGCGGATATTGTTACAGTGGCATAGCCATTCCATAGGATTCTGTCTCTTCAGTTCCTCGGAAACTCCCTCCGCACTTCGCATCTGAGTTTCGATCAATTCAAAGCGTTCCTGTGCCTGTTCATTCAGATCTGCCAAATAACTGTCCAGCCTGGCGGTCAGAAGAAGATATGTATAAGTTCCAGATTTATGTTCTTTCAGATATTCCTTCCGAAGCATTCCCCATAAGCCAATCGGTCTGGTTTCCTCCGGGTAGTAAAGATTCGGTAAATAATAGTCTCCCACTTTTGTGTATTCGATTTTCATGGTGTCTCCTTTCGCTTTGCATGAAATTGTCATGTTATCTGCGTAGGATGTGCATTTTCTCTTTAAAATCTTTTCACATAGAAGACATTAAGTGCTTGATTTCTGGGGACTGGATTCTTCCATACCAACCGCTTCTGCTCTCAGCCAGCAGCGCGCAAAGCTTAAACCTGATGCGCTGGAAGCTGTATTCCGGCACTTTAATTCCTCTTCCATGGAATTGCCGCCCGCTTCCTTTAAGGATCCGCATTACCGTTTCCTGGCTGCCGATGGCTCTACCTGCACTTTTTTCAGCACTCCGGCTTTCTCATCACCAGACTACTACTGTTGCCCGGCACGATGTTTTGGATGGAATAAAAAATATCTATATCGGTGACCGCGTCTATTGCTCTTATAACAACATGGCACATGTTGTGGAACAGGGACAGTATTTCCTGTTCCGTACCAAGGATATCCATTCCAAAGGACTGGTCGGCAATTTTAATTTTCCAGATGCGGAATCCTTCGATATTGATGTCAGCGTCATACTGGTCCGGAGCCATTCGAAAAAAGTTTTGGCAGACATCCACACAGAAGGTTACATACGCTTTGTTGATCAGGCAGCTGCTTTCGATTACATTGAATATGGAAGTTATGATACATATGAGCTGTCCTTCCGTATTCTACGCTTCCCTATCAGCACTTCTACATACGAGTGCATCGTGACCAATCTGCCACGTGATGAATTCCCTGTGGAACGTATCAAAACCTTGTACAATGCCAGATGAAACATTGAATCCTCATTCAGGAAACTGAAATATACCATTGGGCTGAGTAATTTCCATGCATATAAACCCGAATACGTGAAACAGGAAATATGGGCAAGGCTACTTGCGTATAACATAACTGAAACAATGATAAACCACACAGTACTGGAGAAACATGGGGCAAAACATGAATACAAAGTCAATTTCACTATGGCTGCCCATATCTGCAGAGTCTTTCTCCGTCTGGCCACGGAGAAAGACAAATATGATGTGATGTCTTTATTGCAAAGGGAATTGATCCCTATCCGGAATGACCGCCAATACCCAAGGCTTCAAACAGCCCATTTTCGGAAACCACGATATTTCATATATCGGGCTGCATAAACATCAGTATCATTATAACTCTTTAAGAGACAGATGCACAATCTGTCTTTTTGCCGTACCATAAATAGCAAGAAATCCTTCTGATTACAACTGGATTGCGACTACAGGAACGTGACTAATGCTTTATTTCCGTGAAAGTTTCCTACTTTATCACTAACTAAATGACATTGATTCAGTCTGGACAGAAAAGAAATATCAAAAAGATAGACAAAACGGGCACCGTTTTCCGGGGCCTGGATAGAATGCAGGGATCTTGGTGGAATCATAAGAATCTCATCAGGATTCACATGATACAGTTCCTTATTGATCGTCACATCATAATAATTTTCAACGGGCACAATAATTTCAAGCGTATTATGCCAGTGCATGTCATAGCTTTCGGAAATATCGTTATACCATATTCTCAGGGCAGAGTTATTACGATACTTGATGGTTTCCAGAAAATCCGACATTTCCCGTTCTCCGTTATAATCAAGATTGACTTTGTACATTTCACTTTTATCAATATTTTCAGGAATGGTATGCATTCTTGAATCACCCCAATCATAAAAAATACCCATTTATTGTAAAACGATTCTAGCATACACATTACAAATTGTAAAGAGCACGATTTGGGTAGTGAATCGCAGCATGAAGAAACAGGCATTAAATCCGTATTTACCATCCTGGAAATATATTCCCGATGGAGAACCACACGTATTTGGAGACAGGGTATATATATGGTTCCGGTCAGTGTGGAGAATCTGCACAGTAACCGCGGCAGCCGTAACTTCTGGTGTGATTTTTTTTCACGAATATAATCACTGACGGATATACCCAGTTCTTTTTTGAAGAGACGAGAAAAAGTGTCAAAGGCTAATGGTAAAGGGCATGTCGGTTTTGACATGCCTTTTATTTGCATAAAAATGATGTAACTATTCAGAACCAATGTCACTTAGTTAAGCTTATTGGTTCACTATGAGGTAAACCTCTAACAAA
>OJNH01001651.1_pt1 | contig 16923 bp, 16 predicted proteins | sample 1597361 | NCBI WGS metagenome assembly OJNH01 (sample SAMEA2452136, study PRJEB22498) | human gut metagenome | biome: human feces; feature: human gut; material: feces | place: Australia | collected 2012
CGGAATTGGCGTTGATGTACCATGTGCCAAACGAGGGCAAAAGGAGCAATGGCGGAATATTAAAGGCGGCCGGACTTAAAAGCGGCGTGCCGGATATATGCCTACCCGTTGCAAATAACGGCTTTCACGGGTTGTATATCGAATTGAAGTTTGGAAAGAATAAGGCAACCAAAGCCCAGGAAGAGTATATGGCAATGCTTAATGCACAAGGCTATAAAACGGCGGTGTGCTATGGGATGGATCGATACCGGTCTTTATGAGAGAGGATTGATCGGTGCGAAAAAGGCAGCGAGCAATTTTGCCGGGATGGTACAGCCGGATGTGGTTGCGGCTAGGGCGATGCGGGATGCACGCCGAGGAAAAGATATTTCCGTATACGGAGCACATGTGAAAGGTGCACATTTTGCCAGTAAGCTGCTTCCACAAAAAGTAATGATGAAATTATGGTTGAAACAGCAGCATTTAAAATAGCAACGAAGCAATACCGGCACAGATAGATGGAAAGCGGGTGATGTGGCATGGCAGGAACGATTGTTCATCTAGCGGTTGCAACACAGTTGGATCAATTATTTGCCAATGAACCGGAGCGGTACTTGGGAAAGATGGCAGATAAATATTGTTCGAACGATTTTTTTGCGGGAAATATATGTCCCGATGGAATTATGGCACGTGAAGGGTACTGTCGAGAGATGAAACTGCATACGCACATGAGAGACGGAATACCGGATGGAACCTTTCAGCAACCGGAACATTTACAGTTATTTCGAAGGCGTTTGTCGGATTTTTTTGCAAAACATAATAACAAAGAAGAACGCTTCAGTTTGTATTTAGGTTATCTGACACATATGCTTACCGATGAGAAATTTATATTAGAAATTCATCCATATGTATTGCAGCGGATCGCCGTGACCGGTTATGATCGAGATAATCCGCAAACCTATGTGAAATTTGGATGTGATGTAGATCAGATCGATTTTCGTCTTGTGAAAGAGTTTCCGGGGATCGATAAGGCATATCAAGCGTTGTGTCAAGTAACACCATATGAAATAGCAGATTATATTACCGAACAGGAATTAACTGCAAGTCGGGAATGGATCAAAAATTATTTTTTCGAAACAGAACATACCATAGAGGATCCGATATTTTTGCCGTATCAGGAGATGTATCAATTTATACCGGAGGCTGTGGCGCAGATCTGTGACAGACTGCCAGAGTATATCACGTCTGGTGTATAAATGTTAGGTCTTAGAAATCGCGTAGAAGATTTACTGATGAGTTTTTTGTTTCATCAAAAAAGAGGGTGCCACACGTTTGTGCGACACCCTCTCTACTTATTTCAAAAGGATAATTCAATTAAGTATTATACACAACCCTGAGCCTTCATTGCCTCTGCAACCTTAAGGAAACCAGCAATGTTAGCACCAGCCATGTAGTTGCCTTCCATACCATATTCTTTGGAAGCCTCATCACAAGACTTGAAGATTTCTTTCATGATCTCATGAAGTTTGTTATCAACCTCTTCGAATGTCCAAGACAATCTCTGAGAGTTCTGTGTCATCTCAAGACCGGATGTAGCAACACCACCTGCGTTAGCAGCCTTAGCCGGACCATAGAGCATGTTGTTTGCGAAGTAAACATCAATTGCTTCTGGAGTAGAAGGCATGTTAGCACCCTCTGCAACTGCATAGCAGCCGTTAGCAGCTAATGCCTTAGCACTTTCTGCATCGATCTCGTTCTGAGTAGCACATGGAAGAGCAATATCACATTTGATTGTCCAGATACCACTGCATCCCTCAGTATAAGTAACATTCTTATGAGATGTTCTGGCAGCGTACTCTTTGATACGTCCACGCTCAACCTCTTTGATCTGTTTTACGAGATCAAGCTCGATTCCATCCGGATCATGAATGTATCCTGAAGAATCAGAAAGAGCAACAACTTTAGCACCAAGCTCTGTAGCTTTCTGAGTAGCATAAATAGCTACGTTACCAGAACCGGAGATTACAACGGTCTGATCCTTGAAGCTCTTACCATTTGCTTTTAACATTTCATTTGTGAAGTAGCAAAGACCATAACCGGTAGCTTCTGTACGAGCAAGAGAACCACCGAAAGTTAATCCCTTACCTGTCAATACACCAGACCACTCATTACGGATTCTCTTGTACTGACCAAACATATAACCAACTTCACGAGCACCGGTTCCGATATCACCAGCAGGAACATCACAGTCAGGACCGATATGTTTGCAAAGCTCTGTCATGAAACTCTGGCAGAAACGCATAACTTCTCCATCGCTCTTGCCCTTAGGATCGAAGTCAGAACCACCTTTGCCACCACCCATAGGAAGTGTTGTTAAGCTGTTTTTGAAAATCTGCTCAAATCCGAGGAATTTGATGATACCGCTGTATACGGATGGATGAAGACGAAGTCCGCCCTTATATGGTCCGATAGCAGAGTTAAACTGAATACGGAAACCACGGTTTACCTGTGTCTTGCCATTATCATCAACCCAAGGCACACGGAAAATAATCTGTCTCTCAGGCTCAACGATACGCTCGAAAACACCAGCCTCAACGAGGTCAGGTCTTCTTTCAACAACTGGTTCCAAAGAGGTAAATACCTCCATAACTGCCTGAATGAACTCTGGTTCACCGGCGTTTCTCTTTTTTACTGTTTCCAGTAAGTCAATTAAATACTGATTCTTTAACGCCATTGCTAAAAAACCTCCTTATGTTTAGTGTTTGGTATACAAGGATACCAGCCTGACGTGTTTATCACGCTACTACCTTCTTAGTATGGCACAAAAACCGTAGAAATTCAATAAAAAAATGAAAAAACAATTGAAAAATAAATATAGTATACAATTATACAAAATTTTTAAAGGTGAGGTGGTGTTATTCTATGATGATGGATATGGTAGTTTTGATATTTGGATATCATGTTGGTATCAATGCTAACACTAAGAATAGGAATGGCTATTTTAGGGCGAGGAAAACCTTGGTGACATATCTTTGACATGTTAATATAATATTCTCATAAAGAAGGTTGCAAAGGAAATGAAGATTTTCGTAAAAATTTGACTTGCTTAGCACTTAAAGGTCATTTAAAAGAAAAAGAATATTACAAAAACACAGTAGAAAAAGTACAAAAATGATATATACTGTACAAAATGATGAAAAATATGTCGGAAATTAGAAAAAACATTTACGAAACAGACACACTTTGGACACATATGCTCGTTATAATAGGTTTCAGAAAGTGAAAACTTTCTACTCCCACCCTATTATACGCTGGGTAGTGCGAGCTACCCGACAAGAAGAGCCTTCCCGGGCTCTTCTTGTTTTTTAAATAAAATTTCGTTATAATTATATATGTGACGACATGATAATTTTTGATGTGCGAAGCTTGAGTAAATAAGAAAATTTAGAATTTATAGGAAAGGATTGCAATAGAATTTTATGTGGAAATATATTTTATTTGATTTAGATGGAACAATTACGAACTCCGGAGAGGGGATTATGAATTGTATCCGATATGCGTTAGAACAGATGGGGCACGAGATACCGGCAGAACAGACTCTGCGCAAATTTGTCGGACCTCCGTTGGTGGTTGGATTCCGTGAGTATACCGATTTAACGGAAGAAGAGGCGAAGACTGCTACGGCAAAGTACCGGGAGCGTTATCAGTCGGAAGGTCTGTTTGAGGCATATGTGTATGAAGGGTTTGAAGCTGTTTTAAAATATTTGAAAAAAACGCAGGTAAAAATAGCGGTAGCAACTTCAAAACCGGAAGAATATACAGAACGTATTTTGGAACACTTTCATCTTAAAGAATATTTTGATGTGATTGCTGGAGATACGTTGAAAGGGGATCGTGGTTCCAAACAGGCTGTTGTAGAAGAAGCATTGCGTAGATTAAATGTAACTGAGCAGGATAAGGGTACAGTATTAATGGTTGGTGATCGTAAATACGATGTCATTGGAGCAAAATCCTGTGGTATCCGTTCTTTAGGTGTTTATTATGGTTATGCGGAAACCGGAGAATTAGAAGAGGCTGGTGCAGATTATGTAGTACGCACTACGGCAGATATGCTTGAATGGTTTGAACAACAAATTCCGGAAACACCGTGTCAGGCAATGTCAGATGTCGATAATACACAGCAGCCTGCATCAAGTCAAATATCTTCTTATAATAAGAAGATTGGCAAAAAGTGGACGGCAATTGCCGGTGGAATGCTTATTCTTGGGATTGCTTTGGGAGTCGGTGGCACATTACTGGTACAAAAGCAGCCTTGGAGCAAGATAACGCAGGAGAATACCGGGGCTGACTATGATGCAAACAAATGCGTGCGTCTTGGTGATTATAAAGGAATTAAAGTATCTTTAGCGGTTACTGATGACGATGTACAGCAGGAGATCGACGGTCTGATACAGGATAATGTCACGTATGAACAGAAAAAGGGCACCGTACAGGAAGATGACAAAATATACGCTAAATTTAATGGCTATATTGATGGCAAAAAGGTAGATGATACTTGCGGAGAAGAGGTTATAGAGCTTGGATCTGACCAATTTGTAAAAGGGTTTGAAAGTGCTTTTGTAGGAGCCAAGACCGGCAAGCAGATCACTTTTAAGATCAATATTCCAAAGGGAACTTATGGAGATGATACCATTGACGGTAAGGAAGTTACCTTTAAGGCTACGGTAAAATATATCTGTGGAGATGAAATCGTACCGACCTGGAATGATAAATTTGTGCAGTCGATTTCGGATTTTAAGACAGCAAAAGAGTATGAAGCCGATATTCGCACGGAGCTAGCAAAAGAAAATGAGAATAATAAGCAGGATTTTGCATGGACAGAAGTTCTTGAAAATGCAAAAGTAAAAAAATATCCGGAAGAATTATTAGAAGATGCCAAGCAGGAAGTGCTGCAGGGGTATTATGATATGGCGGATATGTACGGTATGAGCCATGACGAAATTTTTCAGTCCTGGGGCAGCGAAAATGAAGAAGACTTTGTCAAAAATGAGTTGGACGAACAGGCGAAGCAGGCTGTCAAAGAAAAATTGGTCGTTGAAGCAATTGCAAAAGCAGAGGGGATCAATTATTCGGACAAGGAATATAAAGACCTGGTGGCAGAGGAATATCAGTATAACACTGAAAAATATGATTCTGAAGCAGAATATGAGAAGAAGAATCGAGAAAGCTTAAAGGATAATGCGTTGAGTAGTGCTGTACAGAAATGGATCACAAAGCATGCAACGTTTTCAAAATAACAGAAATGGGGAATGGCATGAAGAATACGTTATATTGTTTGGACGGATATCAATTCCTGACAAAACGTGAATTTGAACGGGCACACAAGGAGAAAGAAACAATTTCCTATCTCAAGGAAACAATCCGTTCCGGGAAACCAAAGGAACTGCTAAAGGTGTACAATCGATCTGTTGAAAAGCATGCGTTTTGTACAGTTATCGGACTGCAGTTTTTACAGGAACTTCGTACTGAGATCCTGCAGTCAGGTATCGTAGGAGAAGACACACTTGCACCTATTCCGGTTGCAGTGTCAGAACAGGCCGCCTCCGATAAACAACGTAAAGGATCGGGCGCAACGGATTCTGGTGTGACAGGCAAGACAGAAATAGAGCGACAGCTCAAACGATATAAGAAAGCATATGAAGATGCAGTGACTGGTAAAACGATCAAAAACATGGTCATAACCGTTTTGTTGATCATTATTTTGGGAATGTTGTTAGTGACATTTAAGACCAGATATTCTGTGTTTACGTATTTTACAAATTATAAAGAAGAAATGCGGGAAGAATTAGTAGATGAATATGAGCAGTGGCAGGATCAATTGGAACAGAAAGAAAAACAGTTGGATGAGCGGGAAAACGCACTAAAAAATAAGTGATCTTATCACAGATTATTCATAATTATTTTATATACTTATTTTAGAAGTCAATGAGCATATTCATTGACTTCTTATTAAATAGAATAATGAGAAAGGGTTGGTGAAAGCTATGGAACAATTGAAAATCTTAGTGGTGGACGATGAGCAGCGTATGCGTAAACTTGTCAAAGATTTCTTAAATAAACAGGGATTTGTCGTGCTGGAAGCAGAGGATGGTGAACAGGCGGTTGACGTATTTTTTGCGAACAAAGACATTGCGCTGATCATCCTTGATGTGATGATGCCGAAGATGGATGGTTGGGAAGTTTGTCGGGAAATCCGTCAGTATTCACAGGTGCCGATCATTATGTTGACAGCCAAGAGTGATGAGAAAGATGAGTTACTCGGATTTGATCTTGGTGTTGATGAATATATTTCGAAACCGTTTAGCCCGAAGATATTAGTGGCACGTGTAGAGGCAATCTTGCGGAGAACTAATGCACTTGAAGATGATGTGATGGAAGCGGGAGGGATCAGTCTGAATCGGGCTGCACATGAGGTGCGGATCAATGGAGAACTGGTAGAACTCAGCTATAAAGAATTTGAACTGTTGACCTATTTTATGGACAATCAAGGCGTTGCATTATCGAGGGAACGTATATTGAACAATGTGTGGAATTATGATTATTTTGGGGATGCACGAACGATCGATACGCATGTAAAAAAATTGCGCAGTAAATTAGGTGACAAGGGCGAATATATCAAAACAATCTGGGGAATGGGGTATAAATTTGAAGTATGAGAAAGCGTGAAAATTGTAACGTGCGTGGCATGTCGATCCGCACAAAATTAATGATAACGATGCTTTTGATCTTGGGTTTTACATTATGCGCCTTTTGGATGTTAAATTATGCATTGCTTCCGGGATATTACCAGCACAAAAAGGTTTCCATGCTGGTGGATTCGTACAATTCGGTCAACACGATAACGCAGAAGGATCAGCCGCAGCTTAGTAAGAATGGCCAATTGTCCGACAAAAGTGTACGTGAGATTGATATTATGTCTGCAAACCATTCCTATAGCATTTATCTGTTTGAGCTGACTAATTTTTTGGGTAATATTATGTATTCGTTTGATTATCCATCTTCGGATACCATTTCTGAACGGCAGAGCAAGACAGTCGAAGAGAAGACGAGGGAATATGTGCTCGGGCTGGAAAGGGGTGGCAGTGTTGGCGAACGTGGTGATTCCAAAAAAAAGATTACGGAATCCGAAAATTATTCAGTTTATAAGATAATGGATGATCGAATAGGTTCGGAGTATATTGAATTGTTTGGTCAGTTAAAGTCTGGACAGTTTGTCTATATGCGGACGAATTATCAAAGCATGACTGAGAGTGTGGCGATCTTTAATCATTTTCTTGGGTATGTGGCGGTTGGAGCGGTTGTTGTCAGTATGCTGCTGATGATCGTGGTCAGCAATAGTTTTGCAAAACCAATTTTAAAGATTGCAGATATTGCTAATCAGATGGCAAATCTTGATTTTGATGTACGTTATCCGGTACACACAAAAGACGAGATCGGCTTATTAGGGCACAGTATTAATGCTCTTTCGGATAAGTTAGAAAATACCATTTTGGAATTAAAATCAGCGAACAATGAATTACAAAAAGATATTCAAAATAAAATACAGATTGATGAGATGCGTAAGGAGTTTTTGTCGAATGTATCGCATGAATTAAAAACCCCAATCGCATTGATACAAGGATATGCGGAGGGGTTGCAGGACAATATCAACGATGATCAGGAGAGCCGGGAGTTTTATTGCGAAGTCATTATTGATGAAGCAAATAAAATGAATAAAATGGTTAAAAAACTTTTGACACTGAATCAGATCGAGTTCGGCAGTGATCAAGTGCATTTTGAACGTTTTGATATTGTACAGGTACTTCGTTCTTCGGTTAATTCCGCAACTTTGCTGGCAGAACAAAAGGATGCAGAGATTTTATTTTATGAAACGGAACCGGTTTATGTGTGGGCAGATGAGTATATGATCGAAGAGGTTATTACAAACTATATCAGCAATGCAGTTAATCATGTGGATGGTGAAAGGGTTATACGAGTAACTATGGAGCGGAGAGGCGATGTTGAGCGCATTTCTGTATTCAATACCGGTAAGACGATACCGGAGGAAGAACTTGATAAGATATGGGTCAAGTTTTATAAGGTGGATAAGGCGCGTACCAGAGCCTATGGAGGCAACGGAATTGGACTGTCGATTGTCAAAGCGATCATGGATTCTATGAATCAGAAATGTGGGGTGATCAATCATGACAATGGTGTAGAATTTTGGTTTGAACTCGATTGTAAGACGATTGACTGATATAGCGGTAATATGGTAGTATAAAGATATTGAATGTATGGGCAAAATCATATGAAATGCCCGCAATAAAAAGAGGTAGTGCAGGATGAAAAAGAGAATTATAGCAACTGTACTCACTGCCGCGTGTGCATTGACCGGATGCAGCACGAGTGTTCCTGATTTATCAAAGCTGGATGCCGGCAAAGCATCGGAATATATGGCAGGAGAGTTGTTAAAACATGACAGTAAATATGCATATGGTTTGGATTATGACCGTAGTATTTTAAATCCGACGCCAACACCAACGCCGATCGTTACTCCTGCGCCGGCACCGACAGAAACTGCAGCAGTGCAGAGTGCTGAACCGGGGCAGGCTGCGGCCGGAAAGGACGGAGAGGCAGAAGCTACAACAGTTCCTTTAACGAAATTGTATGGAATTCCTGGGGTTTCTGTAGACTTTGTGTCAGCAAAATTGAAATCTTCGCTCGGTGCAGATTACGCGTATTGTAAAGTCGGAAAGGGTAAGAAACTGCTTGTCTTATATTTTCGGATCAAAAATACTGGGAATACGAATGCAAAGGTTGACTTACATAAAAACAAACCGGATTTTTATCTGCGGTCAGAGGGAAAACAGGTGGGACTTCTACAGCATACAGTTGCGAATGGCGAATTGCAATATTTTCAGCAGAAGATTAAGGCTGGAGATAATAGACAGGGAGTTTTGGTGTTTGAGGTGGATCAGGAAATTAACTTGTCAGATGTATCACTGGTAGCTGTACGGGATGACAAACAGGCAGAAATAGCTATCAAATAGGAGGCGCGAGTATGGATACAGGTATTTTATTGGAAAGTGGAACAAATGAATTAGAGATTTTGGAATTTACCGTTGGTGGCAACAGCTATGGAATTAATGTTGCGAAAGTGCGGGAAATTTTGCCATATCAGGTGCCAACACCGGTGCCAAATTCAGATCCCAGAGTAGAGGGGATATTTATGCCGAGAGATGAGATCCTTTCTATTATTGATCTGGCAGTGGTTATGAATCTGCCTAAGAAAGCAGATACGGCGGGAGATATGTATATCGTAACGGGCTTTAATGGGTTGCATACTGCATTTCATGTACACGGAGTTGCAGGAATTCATCGCATTTCCTGGAAAGAAATTTTGAAACCGGATTCTACGGTGAATAGTGGTGATAACAGCATGGCGACAGGCATCGTTAAGATTGATGGTAAGCTGATCATTATACTGGATTTTGAGGAGATTGTTGCCGGAATTAATCCGGAAACCGGATTGAAGGCCTCTTCTGTCGATCATTTGGCGGGAAGAAAACGAAACGATACACCGATCTTGATTGCAGAAGATTCTATTTTGCTTAGCAAGATGATCGTCAACTGCTTGTCTGAGGCCGGATATGTAAACGTAACGGCAACGAACAATGGTCAGGAATGTTGGGATCGGTTATGCGACTATTATAAGTCGGGAAATTTGGACGAGAAAGTATCCTGTGTGATCACAGATATTGAGATGCCGCAGATGGATGGACACCATTTGACAAAATTGATCAAAGAGTCTGATCAGTTTTGCCATATTCCAGTCGTCATCTTTTCCTCGTTGATCAACGAAGAGATGCGTCGTAAAGGCGAGTCGCTCGGAGCTGATGCCCAGTTGTCAAAACCGGAGATTGGACAGTTGGTTGCTGCATTAGATAACTTGATCGGAGTAACGGACCATCAATAAGGAAGAAAAGAGGTTGCGGTAATGTCAGGAGAAGACAAAGAATTAGAAGATCTGAATGCGGCTGATTTCGCGGATATGGGTTCCTTGGCGGATTTTGTGGACATAGAAGATTTGGAAAATCTGGAAGGGATAGAGGAGTTTAAGTCAGACGAGCAGTCTGAGGATGCACCGATGCCGGCAGAGGAGGAGGTTTCCGAAGAGATTCCAATGTCGGTAGAGAAGGAAGTTCCTGAAGAGATTCCAATGCCGGTAGAGGAGAAAGTTTCTGAAGAGATTCCAATGCCGGTAGAGGAGGAAGTTTCTGAAGAGATTCCAATGCCGGTAGAGGAGGAAGTTTCTGAAGAGGTTCCAATGCTGATCGAGGAGGAAGCTTCTGAAGAGATTCCAATACCGGTAGAGGAGGTTTCCGAAGAGATTCCAATGTCGGTTGCGGAAACTCCTGAAGAGATTCCAGCACCGATCGACGACGGAGGTACTGAAGAGATCTTACAGCCGGCTGGTGATAGTGCGACGATTAATACCAGTGAATTATTAGATAATATCAATTTGTATTCTGACGATGTAAGTGGCGGAGATTCAGCAGAGACGGCAGCGTTAATGAATGACGGAAAATCAGAATCTTCGACCGATGATCAGGCATTAAATATGATGTTAGATGGATTGTTGGATGATCTGGATATGACCGGATCGTTGCAGCAGGAGACGGCATCAAAGGATGAACTGGTAGAAGATCAGGATGCTGAGGCTGCAGATATTTTTGATATGCTTGGTGCTGATTCGGAATCACAGGATGTGTCTATTGATGATCTGCTAGATATTGCGGCACCGGAGGAACATCCGGAAGAGGAGCCAATAGATCAGAAAGGATTGTTTCAGCGTGTCTTTGGTAATGTAATCAACGATGAGATTGCCGAGGAAGAACGAAAAGCACAGGAAGAGGAAGAACAAAAAGCTGCGGAAAAAGCGGAGTTGGCGGAACAGAAAAAGGCAGAAAAAGAGCAGGCAAAGGAAGCAAAAAAAGCAGAAAAAGAAGCGAAGAAAGCAGCAAAAGCTGAAGAAAAAGCTGCAAAAAAAGCGGAAAAAGAAGCCAAAAAGGCTGAGCGAAAAGCACAGCAGGAAGAAGAGGCAGAAGCTGAAAAATATGAAGTTACCGGCAAGCTCAATAAAGTTGGTGTTGCGATCATTGCTATCTTGACCGTTACTTTTCTGGTAGTGGAGATTGCTGGCACAAACATACATGGTTACTCCAGTTCAAAGAAGCAGGCCATGAAATACTTTGAGATGGGTAAGTACGAGCAGGCATACCAAGAGGTGTTAGGAACGAAGGTGAAAGAGAAAGATCCGGATACCTATAATAAGATTCGAACAGTGATGCAGGTACAGAGAGCATTGGATTCTTATCAAAATTATGATGCTATGAATTATTATCCAGATGCCTTAAATGCGCTGATCCGTGGTTTGCAGAGATATGATGCGAATTTAGAGACTGCCAAACAGCTTGAGATCGAGGACGAGGTAGATGGCTGCAAAGAACAGATCGTATCTCTGTTACAATCTGAGTATGGCGTCAGTGAGTCGCAGGCAAGGGAACTGCTAAGCTTAGACAAGGCAGAGTATACCAGTAAAGTTGTTGAGATAGCCATGAAAAAGAATACGGGGAATGAATGATCTTCGTGTGATAGAAAACATAAGAAATGAAAAACAGCGTTTTCAAAAAATTTGAAAACGCTGTTTTTTATTTTATAGGGAACTTTTTATTATAGCATGCGGGAATACGATCATTCCGTTTCTGTTGTAGCAGCACCCTCATAAACGGCTTCATTGGTTAATTCAATGCCAAGCTTTTTGAAAGTGTTGATATCGATTGATGACAAGATCGCGGAAACATGAAGCTGACATCCGGACAATTTTGGGAGCTGTTCTAATGCCAGTTTGGCTTTCGGATCCGATACAGCGCACATTGAAAGCGCAATAAGTACTTCATCGGTATGCAGGCGTGGATTCTTGCTGCCAAGATAACCGGTCTTAAGGTGCTGGATCGGTTCAATAAAGGAAGGGGATATCAGATGTTCATTATCATCAATCTTTCCTAATACTTTGATCGCATTTAACAGTACAGCGGACGCCGGACCGAGCAGATCAGAAGTAGAACCGGTTACGATGGTTCCATCCGGCAGTTCCATTGCAGCAGCAGCCGATCCTTTTTGCTTAGCCCGCTCGTTAGCAATCGGAACAACAGCACGATCGTTTACGGATATTTTAGCCTGCTTCATGATGAGTTCCTGTTTGTATATTTCGTCACCCGATGCCTCATCTTTGATATAGCGGTTGAGCGACTGGTAATAGCGGCGAATGATCTCTTGCTTTGACGCCTCCTTACAGACTTCGTCATCAATAATACAGTTGCCTGCCATATTGACGCCCATATCTGTTGGAGACTTGTATGGACAGTATCCATAGATGCGTTCAAACATGGCGGCGAGTACCGGATAAATTTCAATATCGCGGTTATAATTTACCGTAGTTTCACCATATGCTTCCAAATGAAATGGGTCGATCATATTAACATCATTCAGATCAGCAGTTGCGGCCTCATAGGCTAAATTGACCGGATGCTTCAAAGGAATATTCCAAATTGGGAATGTCTCAAACTTTGCATAACCGGCCTTGATACCGTTTTTGTTTTCATGGTATAGCTGAGAAAGGCAGGTTGCCATCTTACCGCTTCCCGGTCCCGGTGCAGTAACAATGACAAGCGGTCTGGTTGTTTTAATATAATCGTTTTTGCCATAGCCGTCATCACTTACGATCTTGTCGATATTGTTTGGATAGCCATCGATAGTATAGTGGTGATAAACCTGGATACCGATGGATTCTAATTTTTTTTGAAACAGATTTGCGGATGGCTGTCCGGCGTAACGGGTGATAACTACGCTGCTGACATAAAGTCCTTTCTTTTTGTATACATCGATCAGACGTAATACATCCTGATCGTAGGTAATTCCGAGATCATGTCTGATCTTGTTACGCTCAATATCTGATGCATTGATCGAAATGATCATTTCAGCCTGATCGGCAAGTTGTAAAAGCATTTGTAATTTACTGTCCGGTGCAAAGCCCGGAAGTACGCGTGATGCATGATAATCGTCAAATAATTTGCCGCCAAACTCTAAGTACAGCTTATCGCCAAATTGAGAAATGCGCTCTCTAATATGTGCAGACTGCATGGATAAGTATTTATCATTATCAAAGCCAATTTGTTTCATTGAAAATCTCCTTTTTCTTGTAATAACACGAACGTTCCCATCAACATTCGGTAAAAAATAACCCCACAATAAGGATACCATAAACGGATATAAAATGACAGGGGGAAAGGAAAGATTGTGTTTTATTTTTAATAACGGATATGTTATGCTTGGCCTAGGAGATAAGAGAAGGGGAATACGTAAAATAAGGCATTCAAAGTATTTTACATATGGTAGTTTTAAACCTATGGTGTAAGAATGATAGGTAAAGGACTATCAGATGATTACGGGCTTAGTTGGTGTATGGATCTTGCCAGAGAACGAGACGATGCGTACGAGAAGTATTCGTGTTTCTTCGATTAATCCAAAGTACAGGTCGCAAAATGGTGCGTTATACAATAAGAAAATGACAACACTTATCTGAATGGTGTGGATTATTCTGATGGGCGAATTTGCGAGTGGACGATGGTTGTATAGATAACAGCATATTGTTTTATGGTAAAAGGAGTGAGGGATTATGAAACAGAGCAGAAAGAAATGGTTGGTGGCAGCTATTTGTATTATTATTGTTTTGGCATTGGGTACAGGTGGCGTGATCTATTATAAAAAGCAGGAACAGCAAAAGAAGCTTCCGCCAACGGAGTATGTTCAAAAATTGGAGAAGAGAACGCTGGATGAAGAAATTCAACAGCTTTGTGACTGGAAGTCAGATTGGAAAGACAGGAGCAGTGAAGGACTGGGCCTAACAACGCAGATTACACTTGGCGATGCATGGAAAGCGTTATTAAGGCAAAGTGGCTTACAAAAGGTTACGGTACAGTCTGATATTCAGATGGATAAAGACACGGTGACCGGACAGGGGACAGTGTTATTAAATGACCAAAAGGCAGTACATTTTAATGCTTTTCATGATGAAACACAGAAGCGTGATGTGGGAGACAATGGTGGGGTTAGCTGTTTGCAGATATCGGAACTAAAAGAAGATTATCTTATGTTGGAGACGGAATTGACCGAAGCCTTGTTTGTACCGATGGGGACGGAAGTTACGTTCAAAAGTGAGATGCAAAAGTGGCTTGGCATGTTTTGGCAAAAAGGACAGACTGTCACGAAGAGCAGAGAGGATGTGAAGCCGAAAGGGATTGCTGATGCATGTACGGAGTATGATATTGTGTATCATACCGGTGAATTTATGACTAACAAGTACAGCATGGTATGGAAGAAAATGAAATTATATGTGGATGAGTCAGATACGATTCGTGGACGTGTAATAGAGCTCATGGTGGATAATGTCGACTATTCGGTTACGATCGTGCGAAACAATACGAAAAAAGGATATCGCGAAGACATATCTCTGAAAGCGGCAGATTCTTCCGTGACATATACTTTCAAATTATCGTTGACAAAGGATGAGAAATATCCAACCTTAAAAATTGATGTGTTGGCGGGTAAAGACCGGCTGTTTTTGGCGGAGCTATCACAAAAAGCAGTAGCAAAGGATCAGAAACAATCGTTGCAAAAACTGCGAACGACAGGAGAAAAAACGATGGAAGCCGCACAAAAGGACAGAGACAAAATCAATGGTAAAGATGGAATGGAGAAGTATTTTGGGTTATATGGTAATAAGAAGAATACAGATGGCATGACATTGACGCATTATCTTTATGGTGTGGACATATCGGCGTTTTTGAACAAAATAAAAGAAAATTGTGGGGTTGATCTGACTCAATTAGCACAAAAATTTGATTATTATTAATTTTGGGTATTACATATTTAGAGATAATATGTTATAATTTCACAGCATTATATGGTTTTTATTGGAAACGCACAATCCTCCGGGATGATAACGAACAACACATGACAATAGTTATCATTTTAGGAGGATTTTTTTATGCCAAAAAACAAATTTCAAGATGTCGTATTCACAGCCATTATGGCAACGGTTATGGTGTACGGGATGGTCGTTTACAATGTAGCGTTAAACATGGGAAAAGTAACCGGAGAGACTTTTCTTGCAGCAGTTCATGAACTGCCGATCATGGTGCCGGTCGCATTTATCTTAGAATTTTTTATTGTCGGAAAGATTGCGAAAGCACTTGCTTTTACGGTTGTGACACCGGACGACAGACCGCAGATCATCACCTACGCGATCTCTATTTGCATCTGTTGTATCATGTGTCCGCTCATGAGCCTTGTGGCAACTTTGTTGTTTAAGGAAACGAAAACCTTTGGTACTTGGATTCAAACATGGGCAATGAATTTTCTGGTGGCAATCTGTTATCAAATGTTTTATTGCGGACCGTTAGTTCGTTTGATCTTCCGCACCATTTTTGAGAGAAAAGGAAGCAAGGCAACAGAGCAGTCAGATGCATTGATCGAGGGCTGATATTTGCGAAATAAGGCTGAGAAAGTTATACTGATAGAGACAGCAGGTTATATACCGTGGCTTTGTGCTTTACGGCAAAGAGCTAAAATTCCCTTATAAATTTAAGGGAGAGGGGGATGGAGTCATGAATTTGAGAGTATTGCGGTATTTTTTGACTGTGGCAAAGGAGCAGAGCTTTACGAAAGCAGCGGAGCAGTTGAATTTGACCCAGCCGACGCTTTCTAGGCAGCTTGCGGCGTTGGAAGAAGAGCTGGGGGCAAAGTTATTTGACCGAGGGGGACGCAGTATTACACTCACGGGTGAGGGTGTGCTGCTTAAAAGGCGGGCACTGGAAATCGTTGAGATGGAAGATAAGATCTTAAGTGAGTTCAAAGGCAGTCAAGAGTTTATAGAGGGGACGATCACCATCGGCTGTGGAGAGTTTATGGCTGTGGAGACACTTGCGGAAATCTGCCGCAGTTATCGGGAAAAGTATCCGAGAGTGCAGATCGCATTGCATACCGGGACTGCCGATGCAGTGTCAGAATTGATGGGAAAAGGGATTGTAGATGTGGGGCTTTTCTTAGAACCGGTCAATACGGAAGGAATGGATGCCGAAGAGGAGTTTGTAGAGAAAAGCTTCGGCCGTGTGAACAAGAACGAAGCCGAACTGACTTTGCAACAACTGGAAGCGTATTTGACTAAAATAGGGAAACAACGTGTTTTAGAGGAGCGAATCGATATCGGTATCATATCCCCTTACCAGGCTCAAGTATACTACTTACGGCAACTGTTACGGAAACGCCCGTTCTTTTCTCCTTATAAACAGCTTATATCCATCAACACCGTAGACGGTTTTCAGGGTCAGGAGCGTGATGTCATCCTTATCAGTCTGGTACGTGCCAACGAAAAGGGAGAAATCGGTTTCCTCAACGACCTTCGGCGAATGAACGTAGCCATTACACGTGCCCGCATGAAGCTGATTATTCTGGGAGATGCTTCCACACTCACCCGACACCCGTTCTACAAAAAGTTATACGAATACATTTCCAACGAGATGTAAAGGAAATTGAAAGGCTAAAAGCGAAAGATGAGACAGTGAAAGGTGCTGCTTTTGCACGGGCTCAAGCACCCGTTTTTACCCGCACGTATCTTCGTGCTGAGATTGATAGCGCAACCTCGTGAGTTCTATAGCGCAACGTCACGACGTTCATAGCGCAACGTTGCGAGGTTGCGCTATCAACCTCATAACGGTATAAACGTACTCTTTTTGGACTTGCAGAACCGGAAGGTATTCATTTCAATTTAACACATGCTCTTAT
>OJNH01001653.1_pt1 | contig 16914 bp, 15 predicted proteins | sample 1597361 | NCBI WGS metagenome assembly OJNH01 (sample SAMEA2452136, study PRJEB22498) | human gut metagenome | biome: human feces; feature: human gut; material: feces | place: Australia | collected 2012
ATGGTGCTGTGATGGTTCCGAATACAGTTTCTTATATAAAGGGTGAGAATATAGACTATTACCTGAATCAGGCTGGAGGTTATTCTGAAAATGCAAAGAAGAGTAAGAAGTTCATAGTTTATATGAATGGACAGGTTACTAAGGTTAAAGGTAGTGGTAAGAAACAGATTGAACCGGGTTGCGAGATAATTGTACCTAGTAAGGCTAAGAAAAGGACTAATATTGGTAATATCTTAGGTTATGCTACCACATTCAGTACTTTGGGTATGATGATTGCCTCTATTGCTAATTTAATCAAGAAATAACGAATATCTTTATTTATGTCTACTTTGATGGAACAAACATCTGAAAAGGAAACAAAACAGTTGCATAATAATCACAATGATGAGGAGCTTGAAATTGATTTGATGGATCTTCTTCGTAAGATTATAGGTATTCGTAAGAAGATCTATAAAGCTGCCGGTATCGGACTGATAATTGGTGTTATTGTTGCAATCAGTATCCCTAAGCAGTACACGGTTGAAGTTACCCTTTCTCCGGAAATGGGCAATAACAAGGGTGGTGGTTTATCCGGTTTGGCTGCTTCTTTTTTAGGAAGTGGAGTTTCTATGGGAGATGGCACTGATGCCTTAAATGCTTCCTTATCTGCTGATATTGTTTCTTCTACTCCCTTTCTGTTGGAACTTTCTAATATGAAAGTCCCCGTATCAGGGAGTGAGGAAATCTCTTTAAGTTCTTATTTGAATGAAGAGTCATCCCCATGGTGGGGTTATGTAATCGGATTTCCTGGCATGGTAATTGGTGGAGTAAAGTCCTTGTTTACAGAAAATGAGGATGAATCCATATCTTCCGATAAAGCAAGTCGGGGTACCATTGAATTATCCAAAAAGGAGTCTCAGAAGATTGAATCACTAAAGAGAAAGATTGCTGCTTCTGTAGATAAGAAAACCTCTATGACTACCGTTTCTGTGACTTTGCAGAGTCCTAAGGTTGCTGCAGTCGTTGCTGACTCTGTGGTTAAGAAGTTACAGGAATATATCATAGACTATCGTACCTCTAAATCTAAAGAGGATTGTCTCTATTTGGAGAAATTGTTTAAAGAACGTCAGCAGGAATATTACGAAGCGCAGAGAAAATATGCCGATTATATGGACTCTCATGACAATATCATTTTGCAGAGTGTTCGTACCGAACAGGAACGTTTGCAGAATGACATGAGTTTGGCTTATCAGGTATATAGTCAGGTTGCCAGTCAGCTTCAGGTTGCCAGAGCTAAAGTTCAGGAAGAAAAACCTGTGTTTGCTGTTGTAGAACCTGCTGTTGTCCCCTTGGAACCTTCGGGAACCAGTAGAAAGGTATATGTTTTAGCTTTTATTTTCCTATCAGTTTGTATTGTTATCTTCTGGAATTTATTTGGAAAAGATTTCCTGAATAAGTTCAAAGAAGTATGTGCCTAAAATCAATCTTTAATGTGATATGGTATCAACCACCAGTCAAATCAATAAATTTATAGAATTTGTAGCAGTTCTGGGAGATCTGATCATTCTGAACCTGGTATTGTTCTTTCTCCTTTTCTTTTGGGAAGAAGTATTTGTCTCTTTACCTTTTTCTTGTAGAGTCTCATGGATGATGACTTCGTTAAGTCTCTGTTATCTGGCCTGTTCGGGTTCTCGTGGGAGGGTTTGGGACAGCCGGGGAATTCGTCCCGACCAACTTGTATTGCGCGTGTTGAAGAATATTATAGCTTTTTCCATCTTTTGGGCATGTATCATGACTTTTAGTGGAATCTCTATCTATTCTCCTCTTTTCTTTGTCGCTTATTTCTCTTTTCTCTTTGTTATCTTAAGTATTTATCGCATTATTATTCGCCATTTCCTGATAGTCTATTGTGCTAAGGGCAAACATAGACGTTATGCTGTTTTTATAGGAGGGGGCAATAATATGCAGGTGTTGTATGAGGAGATGGAGAGTTCTTTAGCCTCTGCCCTATATGAGGTTGTGGGTTATTTTGATATAAAACCGAATGAAGCCTTTTCCTCCCAATGTTCCTATCTAGGTAATCCCGACGGTTTTTCAGATTTTATGTCCGCACACTTGGGTATCAAGCATGTCTTTTGTTCTTTGTCGATGGAGGAGGGGCGTTATAATTTCTCTATCATGAATCATTGTGAGAACCATTTGCTTTATTTTCATGGTGTCCCTAATGTATGTAAAGGTTTTCCTCGTCGCATCTGGCACAGTATGGTTGGCAATATGCCTATATTGAATCTGCGTTATGAGCCTTTGGGTAAGATGGAGAACCGTATATTGAAACGGATGTTTGATATTATTCTCTCCGGTCTTTTTCTGGTTACTGTCTTTCCTTTTGTCTACCTCATTGTGGGAAGCATTATAAAGTTGACTTCTCCCGGTCCTGTCTTCTTTAAGCAAATGCGTACGGGTTTGAATGGTGTGGATTTTGTGTGTTACAAATTTCGTTCGATGAAAGTGAATAATGAAGCCGACAGTAAACAGGCTACGGTTGATGATCCCCGTAAAACAAGATTCGGAGATTTTCTCCGTCGTTCTAATATTGATGAACTTCCTCAGTTTATCAATGTCTTTAAAGGTGATATGTCGATAGTTGGTCCCCGTCCACACATGTTAGCCCATACGGAGACTTATGCCCGTTTGATTGATAAATATATGGTGCGGCACTTTATAAAACCAGGAGTAACCGGTTGGGCTCAAACGCATGGTTTCCGTGGTGAAACGAGGGAACTTTCACAGATGGAGGAACGTGTGAAGGCTGATATCTGGTATATGGAGCATTGGACAATGCTGCTTGACTTATATATCATTTATAAGACTGTGGCGAATGTGATTGTGGGGGAAAAAAATGCATACTAAATTATAGTATATATTTTTTCAGATATTTATTTGTTCGATAAAGATTGTATATGATTCAAATTGTAGATAAGAGTGAATGTTGTGGTTGCAATGCTTGCGGAGATGTTTGTACTCATGGGGCGATCACTTTCCAAACTGATATTGAAGGATTTTGGTATCCTGTAGTTGATAAGGACAAGTGTATTGATTGTGGCCTTTGCGAAAAGGTGTGTCCAATTATAAATATTGATGTACTGAAAAAGAATGATTTTGAAAAGCCTATTTGTTATGCTGCTGAACATAAAAATATAGAGATTGTATTCGATTCCACCTCTGGGGGACTTTTTTCTGCCTTGGCTGATATTATGTATAAAGACAATGGATTCGTAGGTGGGGCTATTTTCAATGATGATTTCTCTGTACGCCAATATATCTCGGATGACAAGTGTGATTTGCTTAAGTTGCGCAGCAGTAAATATTTGCAAAGTAACTGTGAAGGTTTCTATAAGCAAGTACGTGAATATCTTAAATCTGGTGAGAAAGTTCTTGTCTGTGGATGTCCTTGTCAGATGGCGGCTATGAGAGCTTTTCTCCGTAAAGACTATGATAATCTTATTATTGTAGACTTTATTTGCCGTGCTATTGATTCGCCGAAGGCATGGCGCAAATATCTTGATACATTCGATGAACGTTATGAATCAAAAGTTATATATGCAAAGGCGAAATCAAAAGAATACGGTTGGCGTAATCTTACTCAAAAGGTCATTTTGGAGAACGGGAAGCATCTTTATGAAACAAAAGATAAGCAACTTGCTCAAATTGGAAGTTTTATTACTTGTGCTCTAAGTCGCCCTTCTTGCTATGATTGTAAATTCAAGGGTTTTCCTCGTATGGCAGATATTACTATTGCGGATTTCTGGGGTATTGAATCTGTCAAACAGCATAAATTAAAAGATAAAGATATAGGTACATCTTTAGGTATGATAAATTCAGAAAAAGGTAAAGAATTTTTCGAACGAGTGAAGGCTAGACTTAATTATGTTGAGGTACCTTTTGAAACAATCATCCCTGGTAATGTAAGCTTGTATGAATCGATTGCACTTCCGACAGTTGATCGTAAAAGTCTTTTTGAGGATATGGATAAGATGTCATTTTGTGAGGTGGCTAAGAAATATGGTTTTTACGGCTATCCTGTGTCAAAAAAACAACAATTAAAACGAATTTTATCTTCTGTAAAACATTTGCTATGTGCTACACAATGTCGTCCGTTCTCTATCTTTCGTACGCTGAAGTATAATACTCTTAAAGAAATATTGCAAAATAAGTTTATACTTTTTTATCCATATTCTTTTGTACAGTTTGCTAATGGAGCTAAGATTATTAAGGAAGGGCGTATCAATTTCGGATGTAAGAGATATAGAGATTCTAAGCTTGAAACACGTATGCTTGTTGATAAAGGTGGTACGCTTAAAGTGCTTGGAGATGTCTCTATTTCCTATGGAGCAGACATTGAAGTTTTTTCCGGTGGTGAACTTACTTTCAAAGGTGGGCTCGTTTCAAACCTTAACACAGTGATTGTCTGTGCTAACAAGATTGAGATTGGCAAAGATGTAGGGTTTGGACGTAATATTACTATACGTGATAATAATGGTGGGCATTATATCAATATCACAGGATATAAAGATTCAGCGCCTGTTATTATAGGTGACAAGGTATGGCTTTGCGAAAGTTGTACTATTATGCCAGGGGCAAAAATTGGAGACGGTGCAATAATTGGGGCGCATTCTGTGGTTTATGGTAATGTACCCGCCCATGCTCTTGTTTCCGGTAATCCGGCCAAGGTGGTTATGAATAATGTATTATGGAAAAAATAAATCTCAAAAAGATAATATATGGAATTAAATAATTTTATTGATAATGTAGCTTCCCAGTTTGAAGATACTGACAGGTCATATTTTGCTGCTGATACTGAGTTTAAACTTCTTGACGAGTGGTCATCGCTTGCAGTCCTTCTCCTCATTTCTATGATTGATGAAAAATATCACGTCATTATTACAGGAGATGAGGTAATGGCTGCTGAAACGATTGACGACCTTTTTAATGTGGTTAAAGAAAAATTATAAGTTCGAATAAACTTTCAATATGCAGAAAAACGTAATTGAATATCTCCTTCGTACAGCTGAAACTTACCCTCAGAAAATAGCTGTACAGGATAGTGTAAAAGAAATAACTTTTGCACAATTACTAGAACGTGCTCATATTTTGGCGTCTAAAGTTCGTCAGTATGGTATTATGAATTCACCAGTTGGAGTTTATATTCCAAAAGGATGCGATGCAGTGACTGCGTTTGCTGCTCTTAGTATGAGTGGCAACTTCTACGTGCCTCTTGACACAAAGTCTCCTTCTAGTCGTGTGGAATCAATTATTACAGTACTTGATACTCCTATACTTATTACTGACAGCGAGCATTTTACAGATTTACAGAAAATTACCGATCGTCCGATCTTAGTGATTGATAATTCTTATACAGACAGTTCTATTCAGCGTATAACAATAGAGAAGTTGATGGAAAAACAGATTGATACAGATCCTGTTTATTCTATCTTCACCTCAGGTTCAACAGGTATCCCTAAAGGGGTTGTCGTATCTCATCGTGGTGTTATAGATTATATTGATTGGGCGATAGAAACTTTCCATATTGACTCAACATCTGTTATTGGTAATCAGGCTCCGTTTTATTTCGATAACTCAACGCTTGATATCTACCTGATGTATGCTACTGGTGCTACGCTGAATATTATTCCTGATACATTCTTTGCATTTCCAGCTAAGTTGGTGGAGTATCTGGACGAGAAAAAAATTACTTTTGTATTTTGGGTGCCATTTGTTCTTGTTAACATGGCAAACTTCAAGATTCTTGATAGCCGTAAACCCCAATATCTTCGTGATGTATTTTTTGCTGGTGAGGTAATGCCCAATAAACATCTTAATTATTGGCGTCGAAATATGCCGGAATGTCGTTATGTTAATCTCTATGGTCCTACTGAAATCACAGTGGATTGTACTTATTACACTGTAGAACGTGAGTTTAATGATGATGAACCATTACCTATCGGATTTCCATGCAAAAATAGTGATGTGCTGATTCTCAATGCAGATTTTAAGCCTTGTGTTGTGAATGAGCAAGGAGAGCTCTGTGTTCGAGGTTCTTCACTTGCTTTGGGATATTATAACAATCCTCAAAAAACGGCAGAAGCTTTTATCCAAAATCCATTGAACAAACATTATCCGGAGATCATCTATTGTACTGGCGATATCGTTTATAGAAATGAACTGGGCGAGATTATGTATGTAGGACGTAAAGATTCTCAAATTAAACACAATGGATATCGTATTGAACTAGGTGAAATTGAAACAGCCGCTCTTGCTAGCCAAATGATTGAAAACTGTTGTGTAGTTTATGATTTCATGCGTAAAAAGATTGTTCTTATTTATCAAGCTAAAGAAGAACCTAATATGATAGAGTTTCGTAAAGTTATACTTACTAAGGTGCCTAAGTATATGCTTCCTTCAGAATATCATCGTGTAGATGTGATAAAACAAAATTCTAGTGGCAAAATTGATCGTAAATATTATAACGATTTTATAAATAATGGTTCGAATTAAATCAATAGAGGAGATCCAGAATTTCACTTGTTTTATCCGTTCTCTCCGTAAAGGTCTTATTACGAATTTTTATCTTAATGTAGAGAAACACTCTATATGGATAGAAGCTGGAGAATTCTTTGTTCATGAGACTCCAGAATGTATTTTCTTTTTGCATGAAAATGGTAATTTTTATCATCTTTTCTTCACTGCTACTTCAACCGATAGTCTCTGTGCGGCATTACAAAAGGCTTCGTTTTGCAATGAATTATTGAGTATTGATATTCTTGGTGCAAAAGAAAATGTTGTTAAGGATGCGTTGGTTAATATTGGTTTCTATGAGTATAAGAGTCTATATCGTATGTATCATATTGGGTATCCACTTCAATATGAGATGGAGAAGATTGCAGATATAGCAACCATTAAGGACATAGATGAGATTTATCATATTCTTAATCAAGATTTTGATCCATTATCCGAGCAAATTCCAACCAAAGGTGAGTTAGCATTGGCTATTAGTAAAAAGGAGATATTGATATTTAGAGCTGAAAGTAAAATTAAAGGTTTGATATTATTTGAATTATCAAAACTGAATATGTATTTGCGTTTTTGGTGGGTTGATAAGATGTATAGAAACCAACATATAGGCGCTTTTTTATATCATTCACTTATGAATTTAGCAAAAGGTACTAAGCGTCAGATGCACTGGGTTATTTCAACGAATGATAATGCAATAAAACGCTATAAACATTATGGGTATATAGCTGAATCACTCTATGATTACGTTTTATTAAATAAAAAAGTCTAACAGATAAAAATAAAATTATGAAAGAGCAAATTATTGAGATTTTGACAAATCTTCGTCCGGAGTTTGATTTTACAGAAGATGTAGATTTCATAGAAGAAGGTATGATTGATTCTCTAGATGTTGTTAATCTTGTTGCTGAACTAGAATTAACTTATAACATAAATATTGACGGTCTTGATGTTGTTCCTGAAAATTTTTCTACTATCGACAATATTATGAAATTGTTGTCTAAAAATGGTGTAAAATAGTTATGGACTTCCGATTTAAAAATAAAAAAATTACGGGTATACTTTCCATACTTCCATCAAAGGAAATTTATTTTGATAATGAGTTGGAATATTATAACTTTTCTGAATCAAAGGCTACAAAATTGAAGCTTACTATGGGCTATAATAAGCGACGTATTTTTGATAAAGAGCTTTGTGTATCTGATATTTGTGTGCAGGGTATGGAGTATCTTTTTGCTACAGGAAAGTTATGTAAAAAGGATATTGATGCTATGATTCTTGTTACTCAGAGTCAGGATTACTTTCTTCCACCAACTTGTAACCTAATTCAAGGGCGTCTTGGCTTGGGAGTGGATGTATTATGTATGGACATTGTACAAGGGTGCGCCGGATATATTCTAGGGCTCATACAAGCTTTTATGTTACTTGAACAGCAGAATATTAACAAGGTCGTTTTGTTTAATGCAGATATTCTTAGTCGTAAGGTTTCTCGCTATGATCGTCAGATTAGTCCTATGTTAGGTGATGCATGTTCCATCACTATTGTGGAGAAGAGTGATGCTCCATGTGATATTCTTTGTAACTATAACGTAGATGGTGCTCGTGCTATGTCCGTAAATATTCCTGCAGGTGGTTGGCGTGAACCTTCTACCAGTCAATCTGCTATACTTGAAGAAGATAAGGATGGCAATCGTCGCTCTCGTAATGACATGGTAGAAGATGGCAGCCAAATTTTTAACCTGATCCAACTCAACGTTCCTAAAATGATTCATCATGTTCTCGATGCTGCAGGAACATCAAAGTCAGAAATTGATTATTATATGGTTCATCAACCAAACCGTTTCATGATTCAGAAGTTAGCAGATAAAATAAGTGTACCTCGTGATAGGATGCCAAGCAATATCGTTGAAAACTATGGAAACTCAAGCGGAGTGACCATTCCTGTAAATATCGTCCACAATTTAGGTTCTCTTCTTATTTCTGGAAAAAAGAAACTTCTTCTTGCTGGTTTTGGTGTAGGTCTTGCATGGGGGGCAACAATTCTTGACATCGGTAATCTTGATTTTTGTGAAATGTTTGAAGTGAATAACGAAGAATGATGACAGAAATTTCTGTAAATAATAAGCGGATAGCGAAGAATACTCTTTTTTTGTATTTTAGGATGCTCTTGACTATGGGGGTTGCGCTCTATACATCAAGAGTTGCTCTTCAAGTGTTGGGCGTATCTGATTATGGATTATATAATGTAGTCGGTGGGGTAGTAGCTATGTTAGCTTTTATAAATGGATCGATGTCATCAGGAACTTCACGCTTTATCGCCTATGAATTAGGACGCAATAATGTTGAGAAGATGAATCAGGTATTTAATGTTTCATTAGTTTGTCATATACTAATTGCTCTTATTTGTTTTGTCTTAGCTGAAACTGTGGGGCTTTGGTTTTTGAATACGTATATTCAATTTCCTGCAGATCGGTTATTGGCTGTGAACATAGTATATCAAGCATCTATTATCACTTTTATAATGCAAATAACTCAGACACCATATAATGCTTCTATTATAGCCCATGAGAATATGAATGTTTACGCTTATGTGAGTATTTTAGAGGTATCGTTGAAGTTACTTATGGTAGTTTTTTTATTGTGGGTAGATACGTCTGATGCACTCATCACTTATAGTATAATTCTTCTTTTTATTCAGTTGCTTATTTTGATCATATATAGAATTTATTGTATGAAGAAGTATGATGAATCTAAGTGGAAGTTGGTGAAAGATAAATCGATATATAAAGAAATTTTCTCTTTTTCTGGTTGGGATGTAGTTGGAAGTCTTTCTGTGGTAACACAAGGTCAAGGTCTGAATATTCTTTTAAATATATACTTTGGCCCAATGGTAAATGCAGCACGTGCAATAAGTTATCAAGTACAAGGGGCATTCTCGCAATTTACAGGAAACTTCATGACTGCAGTTGTACCACAAATTACTAAATACTTTGCTCAGGAAGAATACAAGAAGATGGTAAAACTAATAAATGATTCTGCCCTCTATTCTTTCTATCTACTTTTAATATTAATTCTTCCACTCTTGTTTCGTTTGGACTATATTCTTGGATTATGGTTAGAGGAAGTACCTGAAGATACGGAACTTTTTACAAAAATTATTTTGATTTATTTGATAATTAGATCATTAGCTCGTCCAGTAGTTCAAGGCCTTCATTCTACTGGTAATATTAAAACAATAAATATTTGGGCAATTTTCTTTGGTCTTACTCCATTACCAATTGCATGGATAGGTCTTCATTGTGGATTGCCTGCCTCTTATACGTTCTATGTACTTCTTATAGATGGGATTTTGTGTAATGTTGCCGAGATTTACGTTTTAAGTCGTCAATTTAAACCGTTTTCACAGATTATACATTATAAATATGTATATGGAAAGAGTTTGTATATTTCTGTTTTGAGTGTTATCCCAGTATATATAATACATTCCCTTGCTCCAAGTGGGTTAGGATATTTCTTTTTATATTATTTGATAAGTGTTTCTATTGAAATTATTTTAATTTTCTATTTAGGAATTGACCAAAATACAAGGGGCAAATTGCTGAAAATTGTTAAAAACAAGATTTGTAAAAATGGAAATTGATAAGACTATTGTGCTATCCAATGGAGTAGAGATGCCTCGTCTCATACAGGGGGTTCCTCATTGTGATCAATGGACAAATTATTCAGTAGATTTTTTTTATGATATTCTTCGAACTTCTGTTAGAAATGGTATTGTTGCCTTTGATTCATCACATGCGTATGGTAAAAGTGAAAGTACAATAGGTTACGTTTTGAGGCGTTTTGCTGCGGAGGGAATATCACGAAAGGAAGTCTTTATTACTTCAAAAATTGATAATCATCAGCAGTATGTCGGGAATGTGAATAAATGTGTGGATGATAGTTTGAAAACAATGAAAACTGATTATCTTGATTGTATGCTATTTCATTGGCCTGTGCAAAATCATTTTGAAGAAAACTGGCTTCAGTTGGAGGACGCATATAAGAAGGGCAAAGTACGTTCTATTGGTATTGCTAATGCTAAGATATTTCATATTGAACGTCTTCGAATGTATGGTGCTACCATTGTTCCTCATGTTATACAAACTGAGATACATCCTTTTAACTCATGTTTGCAATTACGGGATTATTCAGAAAAACATAAAATTGCTCTTCAAGCATGTTCTTCATTGGCTAACATGATTGATAAAATGAAATATAACAAAACACTAATTGATTTATCTCGTAAATATTCAGTATCATTAGTTCTTTTGGTACTTCGCTGGCATTTGCAATCTAATATAGCTCCGCTTTTTCGTTCGTTCAATCCTAAACATATCGGAGAAATTAAGAGAGTGTTTACATTTAATATTTCAAATGAAGATATGGGGTTGATAGATGCTCTTAATGAGAATTATCGTTATCATCCAGAATCATCAAATTGTGCAGGATTTTAAATTATGAAAATTCAAATTGGAAGAAAAAAAAAGGCGGCAATGTTAATTGTTGTGTTAAGTTTTGTATTTGCAATTTTAGTCTCTATTTGGGCAGTTATTATTTTACTCGCTTTTTATGTATTGATTGCATTTTTTTTGTATTTAAATTGGCTATTGAAGAAGACAGATTGGTGGAAAAATCAATTTGTGTTTACGCATCAGTTTATTTCAAATCAAGGGTATCGTGAGAACTTAACACGCAATATTGAGATAGTAAATGTTGGTAGTAATCCAGCCCGTTTTGCATTTGATTATGATGATTTGATATTGGGTGCAAACTGGTCTACTGGCAATCAAGGATTAGATATGGATTACCAATTGTTACGCTTTTATCATAGTTTTATGAAAGAAGGTGCTACGGTTTTAATTCCTATTGTCCCTTTTTCTTCTGTTAGTGCCTATCTTATTCCTTCGATATATAAGGATAAGTCTTATATGGTGAAATTTTATAGTGTTTTGGATTATTTACAAACTGAATATCTACCACAGTTTAAACATGTTCGTTATTGGTATAAATATCCACTTTTGTTTAATTGGCTGGCAGTGAGGTTTTTGTTGCGAGATGTAAAACCAGACAAGAGAATATTGTATGATTCTGATCTTACTAATCGTGTTGATGCAATTACAGCGGAGTTATGGATGGACAATTGGAAGTCTGAATTTAATATTAAAGATTTAGAAGCACCTTTATCTTTAGAACTTCAAAAAGCGAGAAGACAATCTGTGCAATTAATGAAAATAATATTAGATTATATTACTGAAAGAGGCTATAAGCCTGTATTTATTATGCCTCCTGTGTCTAAAAAGTTATCTACTTATTTTACAGAACGATTTAGAGAGATATACATTGATTCTTTTATTCGTGAATTTAGTGAATGTAATGTTCCATATCTTGATTACACCAAAGTTCCAGAATTTCAGACAGATGATGTTTTTTTTAATGATCTTTTTATGAATGTCAAGGGACGTAAAGCTTTTACAAAACGAGTGTTAATTGACTTAAAGATGATTTAATAGATAGCTGAATGCAGTTCTTTTTGTAAGTCTCATTATATGAGAGTGGGTGGAGTTTTTCTCTTTAGCGACATTGGTTACAACATTGTAAAGAGATTGATGAAGCTTGTATGAAAAAAAGTATTGTAGAATAATTTAATCATGTTCAGAAGCTGTATTAAGATTGTGGATGTACAATAAATAATGCATATATAATGCGAATTGGGATTATTACTTTTTGGCAAGGGAAAGATAATTATGGTCAGCTTTTACAGTGTTGGGCGCTACAGCAATATTTGAAAAAGCAAGGTCATAAACCTTTCCTTATCCGTTATGATTTTGTGGGGAATATATATCGCCCTAGTCCTAGAAGATATTTAAAGTTATTTTTGATTTATCCTATTTTTAGAAAAATAGGATCGTTAATAAATAAAATGAAAAATGAAAGGCTACGATATTATAATGATTTAAAAAATGAAGAACGCAAATTTAGTGATTTTTTAAAAGAGAATATTGTTGTGTCTGATCATATTTATAGTGATTATTCTGCTTTGCGGAAGACTCCTCCTTTGGCTGAATGCTACATTACAGGGAGTGACCAAGTTTGGGCACAAAAATTAGATTACGAAGATAATAAGGCTTTTTTTCTAGCTTTTGGAGAGAAGGATATAAAAAGAATAGCTTATGCCCCTAGTTTTGCCATGAAGAATTATCCTCATAAATTACTCCCACTATTGAAAAAAGAATTAGCATCTTTTGATAATATTTCAGTACGAGAATCTGATGGGTGCAGAATATGTGCATCAATAGGGGTAAAAGCAACTAAGGTATTAGATCCAACGCTGCTTTTAGAGAAAACGGACTATCTTCAATTATTAGGAAAGGTAGCTTCTACTAAAAAATATGTTTATATCTATAGCCTTAATATAGTATCGGCAAATGAAATACGCTGGAATGAGTTACAATCATATATAAAACGGAATAAAAATCATATAATAGCTACTCCTGCTAGCGGTTACACTCCTGGGAGAGAGTTATTTGGCTCTATTGATTATTCATATGCTACTATTCAAGATTGGCTTTCTAATATATATTATGCAGAGTTAGTAATTACTACCTCATTTCATGGTATTGCATTTTGTATTTTGTTAGAAAAACCTTTTGTTTATATTCCGCTGAAGGGTAAATATTCTAGGGGAAATAATAGGGTTTTGGACTTATTAGAAGATTTAGATTTAAATCATAGAATATTGGATGATAACTCTACTTATGAAAGTATCGCTCAACAATCAATTGATTGGCATTTAGTTAATTTGAAACTTATAAGAAAGAGAGAACATTCATTCTTGTTCTTAAAATGTGCACTTCAATGAAAGTATTATATGACTATCAGGCTTTCACCATGCAATATTTTGGTGGGGTTTCAAAAAGTTTTTGTGAACTAATATCCCATTTGCCAAAGGATGTTAGTGTAGAAATTGGAGTGACGCAAAGTAATAATGTGCATCTTATGCAATCTGGGTTCTGCCCAGTGCTAGAAGCTGTGGGGGTTGATTTTAAGACATTTCTTCCATATTTTAATTTTAAAGGGAAAGGATATTTATATTCATGTTTTAATCGTCTATTTCCCTTTTTTCCATCAGTAGAACATGTCAATAAACGGAAATCTATAGAATTACTTCAGGCTGGGGATTTTGATATATTTCATCCAACTTTTTTTGATGATTATTTTTTACCTTATTTAAATGGAAAGCCTTTTGTTTTGACTGTCCATGATATGATGCCTGAATTGTTTCCACAATACTTTAGTAGGAATGATTGGCAAATTATAGGAAAAAGAAAATTGGTAGAGAAGGCTGATGCTATCATTGTGGTTTCAGAACAAACAAAACAGGATTTGATGGAAATCTTAAAAGTTCCAGAAGATAAAATAAATGTAGTCTATCATGGCGGACCTATTTATGAAAGAATAGTAGAGAATGCTTTGATTAGCGAGCCATATTTTTTATATATGGGTACTAGAGATAAATATAAAAATTTTCATCAACTTATTGTTGATTTTGGCAAATTTTCGGAGAAATGTAAAAAAGCATTGTTGGTTTGTACTGGTGATGAGTTTACATTACAAGAGCGAGAAGTATTCAGAGAATATGATGTTACAGACAGAGTGGTACACTTTTCTGCAACAGATGAAGATGTGAAAAACTTATATTCTCATGCCATTGCTTTTGTATATCCTTCTTTGTATGAAGGATTTGGTATGCCTATATTAGAAGCTTTTGCTTATGGTTGTCCAGTATTACTCAATAATAAAAGTTGTTTCCCAGAAATTGCTGGAGATGCTGGTGTTTATTTTCTTTCAGATGATAAGGGGTCAGACTTAGTAGAAAAATTAGAAATGGCTTTTTCTTGGAGTGATGATGAACGTGAAAGCATTATTCAATTAGGATATAAAAAGTTGAATTTTTATTCATGGCAGAAATCAGCGGAACAACTTAAATATTTGTATGAGTCGATCATATAATTAATAAGTTTTTTCTCAAAGAAAGTAAATAGTGAAAAAAATAATATGTTCTTAACTAAATGAAATAATGCTTTTGTTCTATTTTCCCAAAATGTAAGATGAATATTGTTCTGCCTGCGAAATATATTATAGATATTGATCTTTGATGAGACGAATTTATAGTGTTTTTACCAATGAATTTTGCAAAATAGATAAATTATTAATCAAACGCACTCTAATATACGCTAGTATCATGTTAAAGTCATTCTAGTTGTGTTGTATCTTGGATTCTCAAGGGTCGATTAAAGTATTGGTGTGTAATAGTACTTACATAATGAATAATCCATTAATATCTGTTGTTACGATCTCATATAATGCTGTATCAACAATTGAACAAACCATTCTTTCTGTGATAAATCAGACGTATTCCAATATCGAATATATCATAATTGATGGAGGTAGTACGGATGGGACTATTGATATTATAAAAAGATATAATGATAAAATAACTTATTGGCAAAGTGAGCCTGATAAGGGAATTTATGATGCGATGAATAAAGGAATACAAAAAGCTAATGGTGAGTGGATCAACTTTATGAATGCTGGGGATTTGTTTTCATCTACAATAATCTTGCAACAGATGTCGAATATAATAAAACCAGAAACTCGCATTCTACGTGGGAATATCATAAGGGTATATCCAAAATTCAGAGTGAAGTCTGTTGGCGTTACTGCACAGAATCCAGGTCTTATGGATATGTTTGATAATACTTTTCATCATCAAGCTTGTTTTATACAGACTTCCTTATTCAGAGAGTTTGGTCTATATTCAACTGACTATAGATTGTGTTCAGATTGGAAATTTTTTTTCGATTGTGTTGTACTTCATAATATAAAATCCCAATATGAAGATTTAACAGTTGCCTATTTTAAAATGGATGGAGCAAGTACAAACAATTCCATTCTATATCAGAAAGAACAGGAAAGCTATTTAAAGAACTTATACGGAATAGAGCTATTTAATTTGTTACATGAAATGAAAATATATAGGAAGTCAAGATTGATAGCCTTTTATTATAAATCATATTGTTATATAATGGATCATTTGTCGCAACGAAACTTTGGCCGGTTACTTATGCTAAAAAGACTGGTTTGGAAGATTTTGGGAGTTAATGTAAATTAGCTATTGCCATATTTTATTTAATTAAAAATATTGAGTAAATAATTTATAGATCAATGATACCTAAAAAAATACATTACTGTTGGTTGAGTAATGATACTATGCCTGAAAAACTTCAACGTTGCGTTGATAGTTGGAGAAAAAAACTTCCAGAATATGAGATTATAAAATGGGATTTAAAAAAGTTTCCATTAGAAAAAAGTATTTGGGTTAGGCAAGCTTATGAGAGAAAGAAATATGCTTTTGCTGCTGATTATATTCGAATATACGCTCTTGTAACAGAAGGTGGTATATATCTTGATAGTGATGTTGAGGTCTTGAAAACTTTTGATGACTTACTGCATCTTCCATTTTTTATATGTAAGGAAAATAGTCCACAGGGTATTGAAGCTGCGACAATAGGAGCAGAAGCTGGAATTTCTTGGTTAGTAAAATGCCTTGAGTATTATGACAATAAGACATTTATTGATAACAGTGGAAAGGAGCAAACGGTGGTGTTACCATCAATTCTTAAGGATTGTATTACTCGGAATTTTGATATTTGCTATATTGCTAGTCCTTTAGATTTCTGTGTAGAGAGAAATGCAGTGTGTGTGTTGCCAATGGATTATTTTAGTCCTAAAAACTACGTAACCAAAAAAATAGTAGTTACAGACAATACTTATTCAATACATCATTTTGCTGGGACTTGGCAACCAGTTTGGAAGAAGAGGCTACTTTATTTGTGGGTACCGTTGTCAGCAAAGTTCCCTCGTTTAGCTGCTTGGATTAAACAGAAGATTCTTTCTTAGATAAAGACTCAAGATAACATCATGGATTCTTATAGTCAATTTACATAAAAATATTGTATAGGATACTTATGATATTTAATATAAAACACATACAGAATAGAGATCTTCCCATTTGGCTTATGTTTTGTATATTTCCTTTTGTCTCAATATTTGCATGGGGGATGGGAAAAGGTGAAGTGAATTATGACTATGTATGGGTATTGGTATTTATTGTATTGTTGATTTATATTGCATTAAAGAAAAAGATCAGATTAAAGAAAAAAAATATATATTTTCTGATTGTTCTTTTATTCTTGGTTGTGTTGAAATATATACTCCCTTGGATATATGATTCGCATCTATCTATAACTGGTAGTATTATGGATG
>OJNH01001654.1_pt1 | contig 16908 bp, 8 predicted proteins | sample 1597361 | NCBI WGS metagenome assembly OJNH01 (sample SAMEA2452136, study PRJEB22498) | human gut metagenome | biome: human feces; feature: human gut; material: feces | place: Australia | collected 2012
GATATTAGCAAATGGCCCACGATGAACAATTGCACCTGTATGCTCTAATGTCTGTACCATGTTTGGTTTGATTGCATCTTTTAATAATGCAGCCATAGAACCTACTGCATTAAGCTGACCTGCTGTCACAGGATTACCATCTACATCATAGGCTACGATAATTTTAGCAAGACGAGCTTTTAAATCCTTGATATCTTCTGCCAGGCAGAGAATAGCCATAATCTCAGTTGCTACTGTAATTACGAAATGATCTTCTCTTACATATCCATCTACTTTTCTTCCAAGACCGATTACAATGTTACGAAGCGCGCGGTCGTTCATATCCATACATCTTTTCCAGATTACCTGTCTTGTATCAATACGAAGTTCATTTCCCTGCTGAATATGATTGTCAAGCATCGCTGCCAGCAAATTATTTGCAGATGTGATTGCATGGAAATCACCTGTGAAATGAAGGTTCATATCCTCCATCGGAACTACCTGAGAGTAGCCGCCTCCTGCAGCACCACCCTTTACACCAAAGCACGGTCCAAGAGAAGGCTCACGCAGTGCAACAATTGCCTTCTTGCCAATCTTGTTTAATGCCTGTGTAAGTCCAATGCTGATAGTTGTCTTTCCCTCTCCTGCCGGAGTTGGGTTAATTGCAGTTACCAAAACCAGCTTTCCATCTGGTCTGTCCTTGATGCGGTTCCATAGCTCATCGGAAAGCTTTGCCTTATACTTTCCATACAATTCCATGTCATCCTCTGTAATACCAAAACCTGCTGTCACCTCGCGGATCGGCATCATCTGTGCCTCCTGTGCGATTTGGATGTCTGTCTTCATAAACGTATCCTCCCTTGTCCTGTAGTTACCTGCTCTGCAAGTACTCTTCAAACTCTTCGGCCTTCATTAAGACCTTGCGCGGTTTTGTTCCCTCATCCTTGCTGACCACTCCCGCTGCATAGAGCTGGTCCATGATGCGTGCTGCACGATTGAATCCGATTCTAAGATGGCGCTGCAGATTACCAATAGAAGCCTTTTCCTGCTCAATGATAAATCTTCCTGCTGTCTCAAACAGCTCATCCTGATCACCGCCTGGCAGGCTGTTTCCCGGCATGTTTGCCTGGAGATCAATATTTGTGTTGATCTCTCCGCCTATTACATTTTTCTGCTGAGTTAAGAAGTTTACAACTTTCATTACCTCGTCATCGGACACAAATGCGCCCTGAACACGAACTGGCTTACTGATATAATACGGATGAAACAGCATATCGCCCTTTCCAAGGAGCTTTTCTGCTCCTGTCTCATCCAGAATAGTTCTGGAGTCGATTCCGCTGGCAACACTAAAGGCAATTCTTGATGGAATATTTGCCTTGATAACACCAGTAATGACATTTACTGATGGTCGCTGTGTCGCAATAATCAGATGAATACCAGCTGCTCTGGCTTTCTGTGCTAGCTTCTGAATTGCATCCTCTACATCTGTGCCTGCTGTCATCATCAGATCTGCCAACTCATCGACAATTACGATGATCTGTGGGATTTTTTCCGGACGATCCTTGCCCGGAACATCCTCGATCTGATCAATCTGTGCATTATATCCAATGATATTCCTTGCTTTATGCTCGGCGAACTTTTTATATCGCTCCTCCATCTCATTTACCGCCCAATTTAATGCAGCAGCAGCCTTCTTCGGGTCTGTTACAACCGGAATAAGAAGATGTGGAATACCATTATAAACACTAAGCTCAACCACCTTCGGATCAATCATAATTAATTTTACATCAGATGGACTCGCTTTGTAAAGGATACTCATAATAATTGTATTGATGCAGACTGATTTTCCTGAACCGGTCTGACCGGCAATAAGAAGATGCGGCATCTTTTCGATATCGGCAACGACTGTTTTTCCCGCAATATCCTTTCCTGCGGCAAAAATAGTCTTTGACTTTGCTTTTTTAAATTCATCACTTTCCAGAAGATCACGAAATGCAACCATCTGTTTTTCCTTGTTTGGCACTTCAATACCAATCGCTGCCTTTCCTGGAATCGGTGCCTCAATACGAATATCTTCTGCGGCAAGATTAAGCTTAATATCATCAGCCAGATTAACAATCTTGCTGACCTTTACGCCCTGCTCTGGCTGTAACTCATAGCGTGTAACACTCGGTCCTCTGCTAATATTTGTAATCGTAACACCTACACCAAAATCCTGCAGTGTGCGCTGTAGCTTATCTGCCGTCTCCTGCATGCTTCTGGCAAACTCTTCGCGGCCTTTACCTGATGCAGTTCCCGGCTCAAGAAGATCTGTTGATGGAAAAATGTATTTTTTTTGCTCATCATTTACAATTGGAACAACCTTTTCATCGTACTGATCTAGTCTTTCCTTAATTTTCACCGAATCCTTCGGACGCTTATTTTCTCCTGGAAGACCATCAAGCTCGACTGTGATCACCTTTCCAGTTGCAGTACGAACTGTTTTTGTATATACAGACTCATCCTCATCATGCTTCCCTGTATTTTTTGTATTACGCATAAGCATTCGATAGTCCACCGACTCATCTCCTGCTGCCGATGCCCCTGAAATATCTTCTTCTGTTTCATCTGCAGCATCTGTCGAGACAGTATCGGATGACACATTTTCAGATGACATATTCTCGGATGACTCAGTATCTGAAGATGATTCCATTGCCTTACTTATGATATTTTCTGAAATATTGTCAAACTCCAAATCGTTTTTCTCGTTTTCTTCATCATCAGGCTCAAGCACCCAGCCATCATCATGTTTTTGTGGTTCTTCCTCTAAAATATTGCTTGTATCAAGGCGAAGCGGTGTCGTAATTTCCTCACCTTCAATAAACATGCTTGGCTGTGTGACCTTATTTGTATCTTCTGCTGACTTTTGCTCTTCCTTTCCAAGAACAACCTCTTTCATGCTGCGGTCTTCTTCTTCAAGCTCTGTATTTGTACGCAGTTCGCGCTTTCCCTGTGAGCCTTGTTCCTTTAACAGCTCACGATTCAATGCTTCCTGCCTTTTACTTTCTTCCAGCTGAATATTTACAAATTCACGATTGATATTTTTCTTTTCGAGAATTTCCTGTCTTTGCTTTTGTAAATTTTCCAGACGCATCCGCTGCATCTTGAGCTGCTCATTTTCTTCCTGCTCTCTGTGCAGACGCTTTTCCTGTGCACGAATCTTACGTCTTCCCTGCTGAAGCTTATGATGGGAAGAAACTGCACGATAAGCATTTTTCGAGTTTTGCTGCAGCTGTGTAACTACAGAATGGCCGAAAAACAATACTACACTGATAAAAAGGCATGCAATCATAATGACAAATGAGCCAATGATTCCAAATGCACTATACAAAACACCAAACAAAGTATGGCCAACAAGACCTCCTCCTACTGTAAATATGTTTGATGTTTCATAGACAATTGATAAAATTGTTTCAATTGATAAAAACAACAAGATACTCGCTGTCACCTTCTGAATCAATCCGCTGTTATGCCAGTTACTTATTATAAAACATGGCAAAAGAAATAAGATAAGCGGCATAAAATAAGCCATTACGCCAAACCATCTAAAATTATATGTATGCAGAAGCTGCATCAGACCTCCGCCTGTAAAAAAACAGCTCAACTGCAAAATTACACAAAACACAAATACTGCAATAACTGCAATATCTTTTAAAATCGTGTAATCTACCTGAACCTGATTCTTTGAATGGTTCTTTTTTCGCTTCGCGGAAGATGAATACCCCTTTGCCGCTGTAGTTTTTTTATTTGTCTTTACTGCCGTCGTTGTGCGCGATGACCTTGCTGCGGCTGGCTTTGATGACGATGCTTTTTTTGTATTCGATGCCCTGCCTGCTGCGGCTGACTGTGTTTTCTTTGCCGCTGTGCTGGTTCTTGGAGCTGTCATTTTCGCTGTGCCTGCCGGCTTTTTTTGTGCTGCAGCCATGATTCCCCTTCCTTTCATTTTTCTATAACCGTTTTAGTATAACACACGTGTTTGTTTTTTTCAATCAGTTCGTGAAGTTTTGCAATCGCTTCTTTTATTGTGCCAACTTCATGAATCAAACCTTCCTTTACGGCTTCCTCTCCCACGAGAATTGAACCCACATCTCTCGTCAATGTTTTTGTATCCATCATAAGTTCCAAAAGCCTCTTTTCTGAAATTTTACAATGGTTCGTCACAAATCCAGTAATCCTATCCTGTATGCGCTTAAAATAATCATAGCTCTGACGCACACCGATAATCATTCCATTTAATCTGACCGGATGAATCATCATCGTGGCTGTCGGCACAATAAATGAATAATCAGACGATACTGCTAACGGCACACCGATTGAATGACTTCCGCCAAGCACAAGCGTTACGCTTGGAATTGACATACCTGCAATCATCTCTGCTATTGCAAGACCTGCTTCCACATCACCGCCTACTGTATGAATTAAAATCAAAAGTCCATCCACCTCACAGCTGTCCTCAATCTGAGCAAGCTGCGGCAGCACATGCTCATACTTTGTCGTTTTTAAGTTTGATGCCAGACATTCATGACCTTCAATTTCTCCGATAATATTTAGCAGAAAAATTTTATGTTTCTCTTTATTTTCATCTAGTATCAATTCTCCACTCTCACGAATTTGCTCCTGCTGCTTTGTCAATTTGTCCTGCATGCTTTCACCTCCTGCTTTGATATAGAAAGTATCTTACAAAAAGACGAATTTATACAAAATTTAAGCCGTAAAAATCTGCTTGACAAACACCCCTTTTTTATTGTAAACTAACAGATAGTGCAGACGCTAATCTGCTAGTTGGAGCGATATCGAAGTGGTCATAACGAGCCGCACTCGAAATGCGGTTGTCCGTTTCCGGGCACGTGGGTTCAAATCCCACTCGCTCCGCTTTTTGTTAATATCCGCATAATTACTGGAATGTTCGAGAATCCGCTTAAAATAAGGGGTTTCGGGCATTTTTTATTATATAAAAATACCCCCGGTGCTTGCAGCACCAGGGGCACGTAAAAACATCTTTGTCAGAATTAATCCTGCTCTTCTTCTACATTTTCAACACCGCTAAGGCAAAGTCTCTCGCCATCCTGACCGTCTATTGAAACATTATGAAGTATCAGATTTTTAACATTTCCAATCACAAGTCCAAGCCTGCTTGCCGGCTCGCATCCCATCATCATGGCTGCAACGCCTGTCTGTGCCTCTTTTGCATATGTGATAGAAACATTATCAAATGCAAGACGCTCTATCTTCTGCTCTGGAAGACCATAGATGTACGCACCACAATAATGTGCATTGCGGCATACAATATTGCGAAACTCAATAGATTCAATCTTTGGTGTGCGTTCATCAACTGGAAGCGCCTCTTTTGTTCCAACATACTCTGTACGGCCATCTGGGTCGCAGAAATAAAAGCTGTTTACTACAAATGGTGCCTTTACACCTTCTAACTCAAGATCTTCAAATACAATGCCTTTTAATACAGAATCTTTTCCGCGTCCGCGTCTTGTTTTTACACGAAGACCTCTGTCTGTGTTTGAGAAACGACACTTTGAAATATGAATATCATCAACACCTGCCGCAATCTCACTTCCTACCGTGACTGCGCCATGACCATCCTGCATCCAGGACTGACGAATATGGATATGCTTTGACGGAACCTTAAATTTCTTGCCCATATAAATCTTTCCTGATTTAATTGCAATACAATCATCACCTACAGAGAAATGAACGCCTGCAATCTCAACATTTGTACAGGACTCTGGATCACAGCCATCTGTATTATGAGAATTTGCCGGTCCCTTTACTTCCATATCTAAGAATCGAATCTGATTTGAAAAATATGGATGCAGATTCCATGCCGGTGAATTTTGTACTGTAACACCTACAACAGTAATATTTTCACAATGATTTAGAAAAATCATTCTTGGTCTCCAGGCACGAATCTTGTCCTTTGGACGGCTCCACCAATTCTCAAAATCAGCGCGGCCATCAAGAACACCCTTACCGCAGATAGTAACATTTTTTACATGGATTCCTGTAATCATTGATGCAAAGCTGTCAATAGGATTTCCCTCCCAGCTTCCAAGATTATAATATCCATCCTCGTTGTCATACTCAATCTGTCCTGGAAGAATCGGTGTACGCGCACGGTCATAAATACCTGCTAACACTGCATTTTCCTGCAGCTCCAGAATCATATCACTCTTTAAAAACAGCGCTGTTACAGGATAAGTTCCCTTTGGAATCAAAACTCTTGCATTCTTAGGGCAACAAAGAATAGCTGCCTGAATTGCGCTTGTGTCGTCATGAACGCCATCACCAAATGCGCCAAAATCTCTGACGTTTAATGTGATTGGTTCCGGCTCGGTATGAAATGTAACTGTTTCAGAGGCTTCATTTGCACGCACCAGCATAATCTCATAATCAGTATCTGGAAGCAGCCCATCGATTGTCTGAATCATTCTGTGGAAAACACCCTTTAAGCGACCATTTACCCAAATTTCGTAGCTCGCAGTTTCGTAAATTGCATCCTCATCTAACTCAATTGTCACATGTCGGGATGAGCAAAATAATATATGAAAATTCATGATATACTCCTTTAAATGTAATTACAGTTTCGTTATGCCTCTAATTTCTGCTTTGCCATCTCCATCAGCACCATTGCAGCCTCAAGCTGATCATTATTGCGCTCATGACGGCAAATCACACGATACCATTCTAAAAGTAACTCCTGATATTTATAAGGAAGTAAAATTTTCTGACTGCATGCCTCATAAGCGGCTGCCACAATCAAAATTCTCTGCAGTGCATCAAGTGTGGCAAAATTTTCTCTAAGCACAGAAAATGTCTCTTTGAAAAGATCGGTGATCTGAGCCTGATACTCAAAAACACCCTCTTTCATTGCCTTTTTAATCTGTGTCAAACCATACAGATACCAGCCATCACGCTGCGTTTTCTCTACCTGACACAGTTGGCGATAAATATTCTCGTAATACTGGAGTGTACCATATTTAGTCTCATACTCTGTAAAGAAACTAAGTTCGTAGAACACCTGCTGACCTGTCAAGTGAACATCTTTACTATTTTCGCTGCAATATTTCGCAGTCAGCTCTTCGCGAATTTTATTTAATGATTCGCGTCTTTCCGGATTTCGATCAACAGCCCACAACCAAACACTGGCATATTCTACATTTGTCTGCTCGCTGCTTATTGCGCCAAGACGATCTGCAGCTGCACTTAAGCCAAGCTGCTCGTAAACACGCAGAAGTGCCTTTGCACTGAGCGCATCCACCTCCTTTATTTCGTAGATCCAATTCTGGATTTCTTCCTGTATCATGGTAAATCCCCTTTCTTACTGGACATCAATTCCTGTTTATGTTATTATTATAAAATAAGCATTTATGCAAGCAGCCAATTTGCAAGTGCATCCGGTACATAAAGATTTCCCAGTCCTGTCCCAAGCTGAATATCTGGCTTAGGAGTTCCATGGTAATCTGAACCTCCGGTCATGTGAAGCTCATTTTTTACGGCAAGTGTACGAAGTTCACGCTCCTGCGCATTTGTATAGGTAGAGTAGACAACCTCGATTCCTTCTAATCCACATGCCTTTAAGTCCTTTATGACCTTATCTAATACGGTCAGACTAAGACGATACTGCGGTGGATGTGCCAAAACTGGATGTCCTCCTGCCTCACGAATACAGGTAATTGCCTCTTTTGCAGTTACCCCTTCTTTCGGAATGTAGCACGGCTTTCCATCTCCAAGGTAGCGGTCAAATGCCTCTTTTACAGATGATACGATACCCTTTTCGTAAAGATATTGTGCAAAATGAGCTCTCGTGATTACAGATCGGTCAAAACGAGCATAAAATTCGTCCTTGTCAATATTGCAAACGTTTTCGCTGATTAGACGCAGCATTTTCTCGTTTCTTTCTTGACGAAGCGCACCATATTGCTCCAACTTTTTTAAAAATTGTACATCTGTCTCATCAACACCAAGACCAAGAATGTGAAATTCCTTCACAACATTTCCAAGATCATATAGACTGGAAATCTCAATTCCTGGAATTAATGTAATAGACAGATCTTCTGCTGCCTTCTTTGCCTCCTTGATACCACTTACAGTATCATGATCTGTCAATGCAATTGCCGAAAGCTTTTTCTCATATGCAAGTTCCATCAGCTCAGACGGTGTAAGAGAGCCATCTGAACAGCAGGAATGCGTGTGTAGGTCAACTGCCATAGTTCCTCCTTCGTTTTAAGTGAGTTGGATGTTCTTATTATAGCATTAAATGCTTCCATCATGCAATAGAAAGGTCAGGTTTCCATGTTAAAGCATACGACAAAATTTACCTCTTTACTTCTTGCAGCCGGAACTTGTTTTTCCGGCACAATCTGTACATTTGCTGAAAGCACAAGTTCTGCTGACGCTGCAAATGCTACAGAAGTTTTTTCTACACCACTGTATACATCCGGTCTGTATAGTACAGATGAACAACCAGAGGGCGTCAAGGTGACACACAATATCTGTCTGGATTACGACAATAATCTGATGAAAGACAACTATCTGATTCAAAATGAATCCGATACCGATGTTTCGTTTGACATTCTGATTCCACAGATTGCATCATTGGCATCAGAACCAGAAAAGCTGTATAACTTCTATGCACATGCATACGATACAACAGACAGCGATGCACTTAAATTGCTTAATCTGTTTGCAGATACTGATGCTGCTTCCTTTGAGGAATCGTCATACTATTCTCCTTTATTTTCAGCAAACGGACTTGGTGAAAGTACTCTGACACTTGACGAACTGTATCAGGGTCAGATTTACAATACTGCAATCCCAGAGGATAAGGGTGTCCTCTATCACCTGTCAAGACCTCTCACTGATTCTGTACTTGATGAAAAAGTATGTCTGTCTATCTCAGGGCTTAGTGACAGCTGCCATATTTATCCACTCGGCTGCAGCTATTCCACAACAGACAATGGCTATGAGCTTTCTATTAGTGAAAATTTCTTTGACTGCTATGTTTTCCTGACTGGAAAAGAGAATACTGATTTCACTGTTTCACTAATTGAGAATGAAAATGCTAAGACCGATGCCGAGAAATTCTCAATGGACGATGAATCCTCTGATCTGAAATCCTACCTTGAATTTTGCTGTGACTGGTATCTAGATCAAAATAAAGACAACACACAGGCAACACCAGAGCTTCTTCTTTCCAATCTGGCTGACTACTTTGGCCGAAGCTCAGTAACAGTTTCTATCGATCTGCTTCCGACAATTGACTGGCTGACCCAGCAGAAGCGTTTCCTCGTTCATCAGTATACTGTCACCGTTCCGGCCGGATCTTCTGCATTTGCATGGACCGAGCGTGAAACTGAACTTTCCAAAAAAGAAGTCACATTAAGCGCACAGCTTTCAAAAGATACTGCATCATATGCAAAAATTTTGGATACTGTAACTGTATCTCTTCCAGATGGCTATTCATCATTGATTGTCAGAAATGCAGAGAGCAAAAAACTCTCTGATGCAGGATCAAGCGGCGATAACAATTTGGTCACGTATTCCATTAAATCATATAAGGGTGACACCTACAGCGTTGCCCTGTTTAAGACTCCGATGTGGAATGCCACCCTTAAATATATGCCTATTTTTATTGTTATTATGGCAGTATTTATGTTACTTTGCCTGATTAGCTACCTCTCCCGTAGAAAGAAGAGCTAACAGCTCATCCTTAGACATCGACGCAATAGCTCCGAAGTCCATGGAAAGAATATCGTCTGATAATGCTTTCTTGGACTCCTGGAGCTTTATTATTCCCTCCTCGAGAGAGTCCTTTGCGATCAAACGGTACACCGTTACTGTGTTTTTCTGTCCAATTCTGTGTGCACGGTCAGTTGCCTGATTCTGTGCTGCCACATTCCACCACGGATCATAGTGAATTACAATATCTGCCGCCGTTAAGTTTAATCCCGTGCCGCCGGCTTTTAGTGAAATCAAAAATACAGGTGTATCGTCATTCTGGAACTCATCAACAAGGCGCTGACGCTCCTGCTTATCTGTATTTCCTGTCAGACAATAATACTTTGTATTCTGCTCAGCTAAGCGCTCACGAATCAGATCTAACATTGATGTAAACTGAGAGAACAATAATACCTTATGTTTTCCCTTTACAGCACGCTGCACAAGCTCCATACATGCCTCAAGCTTAGCAGAGCTTCCCTGATAATCATCGTAACAAAGCGCTGGATGACAACAAATTTGACGAAGCTTTGTCAGCTGACTCAAGATAAATATCTTGTTCTTCTCATAATATGCACTGTCGATACCCTGCAGCTGATCAACAAGCTGCTTATGGGCAGCAAGATACAGCTTTCTTTGCTCATCTTCCATTCCAGAATAAATAGTCTTTTCATCCTTTTCAGGAAGGTCTGAAAGCACCTGAGACTTTGATCTTCGAAGCAAAAATGGTGCTGTCATTTTTCGCAGGCGATTTCTCGCCGCTGCATCCTCATTTTTCATGATCGGCATCTCAAATTGTTTTCTAAAACGTGTATAGCTGTACAGATAACCTGGCATCAGATAGTCGAAAATACTCCACAGCTCACTTAAACTATTTTCAATCGGAGTTCCCGTAAGAGCAAGACGATATGCTGCATTTATCTGCTTAACAGCCTTTGCATTCATTGTCATATGGTTTTTGATATACTGTGCCTCATCGAGAATCTGATAGAAAAATGTACAGCTTTCATAGATCTCAAGATCACGACGAAGAAGATCATATGATGTAATCAAAACATCGTACGATGTATATTGCTCAATTAGTTCTTTTCTCTCTTTTGCATTTCCAGCCACAACCTGAATGCGCAAGTTTGGTGCAAATAATTCCAGCTCATGCTGCCAGTTATAAATAAGCGATGCCGGACAGACAATAATTGAGCTTCCCTTTCCCTGATCAGATACTAGCAGTGTAATCGTCTGCAAAGTTTTTCCAAGACCCATATCATCTGCCAATATTCCATTAAAATGGTAATCCTGCAGCATTTTAAGCCAACGATATCCATAGATCTGATACTCACGAAGCGTTGCTCCAATAGTTTCTGGAACTGGATACATTTCCAGCTCAGTGCGTTTCATGCGCTCTGCCATGTCGCGAATTTCCTTGCCTGGCTGATAATCAATGCCCTGCATAGACGCAAGCATCTCATCTGCAAATAAGAAGCGATACCCTGGAAGACTCACTGGCCTGTCAACTGCTTCACGGGCATCAATATCCATCACATCCTCAAACTCTGCCAGCTTATCAGCAAACTCATCACTTAGCTTTAAGATTCTGCCATCCTCAAGGCGATGATAATGCTGTTTTTCATGGTAAGCCCTAAGCACATCCTTTAACTGCTTTTCGCTTAACCCATCACTCTCAAAGCCAAGCTCCAAAAAATGATCCATAAAGCGCATACCGGCCTTGATCTGAGGTGCCTCATCAAAATGAAGATCAGCCAGACCATCTTCTAGCACAACACTTCCAAATGAATATAGCTGCGGCAGGCAAAACTCCAAAAAGCGTCCAATATCATCTCCATTTTCGATAATATAGCGCTCGCAATCTTCCTGACCATTTTCTTCATCTTTTTCCATGCTTGGAAGATATCTTTCAAGAAGATCCTTTAATGCCTGCTCCTTTTCCACATCACGCACAAGGTTCGTATCTGACTTTTCACCAAGATGAACTATTCTTTTACCATAGCGTGTCTCCATCTTCAGCTCAAGAATATCCCACAAATTTATGGTAAATTTCACCTGAAGCATTGGCGGAACAAATTCCTCCAACGACAAGTCGCGACATTCCAAATTAATATTTTCCTGAATCTCCGGAAGCACATAATGAATAAATGACGGAAAATCACTATTGTTAATATCCATATATCCGCTTCCCGGATAAGCAACCTGCAGCAGATTTCTGTAGAAAATCCTAAGAGCGCGGCTGTAATACTCATCACAAATATAAACTGTATCTTCTCCAAAAAGATAGATATGGCGATTTCCCTCTGCTAACTTCCACTTATCTGGAAGCCACAGTCTTGCGCCATCTTTTCCCTTTTTCTCTAATATCAGTTTTACCTGCGGATTTTCCTTTACAACATGAACCATACGGCTCTTGCCATCCTCGATTAGTTCAAGCTCTCTGCCGCAAAATGCTTTCATATACAAATCGGCAAAGCCTTCCTCAAGCTCAACATTTGAAATTTTCCTATCAAATGTATATTTTTCTTGCTGAGACCAATGATTCAAATAGGAATCAATCTGCAGACAAATGACCTGAATCAATGCTGCCGAATCAGAATCATAGGAATATTCACAGTTTGGATACGAAAGCTGCTTACCAAAAGAAATGTCCTCACCTTTTTGATAGCTCTGTTTAAAGGCAGTCAGATCGCGAATAGGATAAAGATGACGTGTTCCGGCAAAAAATTCCAGCCCGATTTTCTTTCCCTCTGTCACAAACTTTGGTACTACTTTTACATCTGAAATATTGGATTTTTGATACTGCAGCGTATAACGCTTCTCGTATGCCTGAATCATACTTATGCAGGCAGCTGAGGTATGAACACTTGATACAAGCTCTCCCTCACAAAAATATTGCAAAACTGCCGCAATCTCATGACGGCAAAGTTTTCCCGGTGTATGATACTCGCCGCAGGAACATGAAGACTCCTCTATATCAAAGTCTCCCCAATTTCCATCAGCTGCAAGACCTGTTGATTGTATTGTCATCTCTACATCATAGCGTCTGCTTAAATCTCTAACCGTTGCCTGTATCTGTGTTCTTCCATGTGCCTCCTCAGCGCTTGACAAAGCTGCCTGTCCGCGCTGATGAAGGGCACGTCCTTTCTGATATTCCAAAGAGTTTACCGCATACTGCTGCAGCATTTCGTAGGTTTTCTCCATACTTCTCCCCATATATATATCAAATCAATATTGAAGTCTTTTTATAAAACAGTTCCTTTCGTTCAGCCACTTCAAAAAATCCTCATGCAAGCATGGGATTTTTCGAATTTGTCTGAACGCGTGAACTGTTGCATCACATCTTCTCTGGTGCACTAAATCCTAACAGTTCAATGCATGTCTCCAGAATATCTTTGCAATAAGAAATCAGAGCAATATAGCCATTCTTCTTATCCTGATCTTCTTCTGCCAAAATCTTTGTCTCATGATAGAAACGATTGAAATCATTTGCTAAATCATAGATATATGCACAAAGTTTATGTGGTGCATACTCAGCACTTGCCTGTGCAAATACATCTGAAAATCTTGTCATATCAAGCATAAGTGCCTTCTGTGCGGCACCGTCCGGCACAGTGATTGCAGTTGGAATCTCCTGACCAAACTTCTTTAAGATAGATTTGATTCTTACGATGGTATACAGAATGTACGGACCTGTATTTCCCTCGAAAGAAGTGAAACGATCTACATCAAAGACATAATCCTTTGATGCCTGATTAGACAAATCACCATACTTAATTGCAGAAAGACCAATGATCTTTGCATTCTCGCGTGCTGTCTCTTCATCCTCATCGCGGCTTGCCATGATTTTATCATAAACTGCATCGTTAATATCACGAATCAGGTGCTCAAGACGCATAACACCGCCCTGTCTTGTCTTAAACGGCTTTCCATCCTTTCCGTTCATAGTTCCAAAGCCCAAAAACTGAAGCTTTGTATCTTCCGGAACAAGCTCTGCCAATCTGGATACGCGGAATACCTGTGTAAAATGCATCTCCTGACGCTTATCAACAACATAAATAATGCGGTTTGGCTTAAACAGCTTTTCTCTTTCTACGATAGTAGCAAGATCTGTTGTCTGGTAAAGGCTTGCACCATCTGACTTTAAGATAATACACGGCGGAACTTCCTTTGTATCCTCTGGCTTTGCAACGTCAACAACGAGTGCACCATTTGAAATATAAGCCAATCCCTTATCCTTTAACATCTGAACCATGTCCGGAATATACGGCTGCGCATCACTCTCTTTCTTCCACAGATCAAAATGAACGTCCAGCTTGCTGTAGTTCTTCTGAAGATCTTCGATAGAAACCTTCAAAATGTGATTCCAAATCGCAGTGTAGCCGCGATCCTTATTCTGCAGCATAACAGTTGCATCATGTGCACGCTTTGCAAACTCCTCATCTACCTTTGCCTTACCGCTTGCGCACGGATAGATTTCCTCTAACTCAGAGATTGTAAATGGCGCTTCCTCAGGATATTCACCAGTATATTCATGATCAAAATAAACAAGATCTGGCTTTCTCTCCTTTAACTCAGTAATGATCAGACCCATCTGAAGGCCCCAGTCACCAAGATGCGCATCACCAATAACTTCATTTCCTGCATAACGAAGGATTCTCTTTACGCTCTCTCCGATAATTGCAGAACGCAGATGGCCAACATGAAGCGGCTTTGCTACATTTGGTCCGCCGTAGTCAATTACAATCTTCTCTGGTGCTGACAGCTCAATTCCATGCTTCTTACTTGTCTTCATCTGATTAATATAAGATGCCAAGTATTCATTATCAAGATTGAAATTCAAAAATCCTGGCTTTACAGATGCTACATCCTTTACTACTTTTGAAGACTGCAGCTTCTCTGCCACCTCATCTGCTATCATAAAAGGAGCTTTGTGATATTTCTTTGCACCAGCCATTGCGCCATTACACTGATATTCACACAGATCCGGACGATTAGATACGGTAACGCGTCCAAGCTCGCGCTCATAACCGCAAGCTTCAAATGCGTCTCCAATCTCTCTGGAAATAATGCTAAGTAACTTTTCCATATAAAAACCATACCTTTCTCAAATTGTTTGTAAGATCAAAAGTGGAAAAAGATGCTGCCGAAATTCAACAACATCTTTTTCTTAAAATTTTATTTTACGTCCTTCATGCTGAAGCTGAATCTGCCCATCTTATCCTTACCAAGGCATACAACCTTTACAACCTGTCCTAAGGAAAGAACATCCTCAACCTTCTCTACACGCTTATCAGACATCTTGGAGATATGAACCATACCCTCTTTGCCTGGTGCGAACTCAAGGAATGCGCCGAAGTCCTTGATACTGATAACAGTACCCTCAAGAACCTGTCCCTCTTCGAAATCGCTAGTGATGATTTCAATGGTCTTCATTGCCTTTGCAATCATATCGGCATCTGTACCACATATAGAAACATTTCCATCATCTGTGATATCAATCTTTACGCCAGTTTCAGCGATGATACGATTGATTACCTTACCCTGCTTTCCAACAACATCACCGATTGTAGCCGGATCAATAGTCATCATCTCGATCTTCGGTGCATACTTTCCAACTGTCTGTCTTGGCTCTGCGATTGCCTTGGACATAACCTCATCCATGATGTAAAATCTTGCTTCTCTTGTTCTTGCAATTGCCTCCTCAATGATGGCTCTTGTCAGACCATGAATCTTGATATCCATCTGGATTGCAGTGATACCCTTATGAGTACCTGCTACCTTAAAGTCCATATCGCCAAAGAAGTCCTCAAGACCCTGAATATCAGTCAAAACGATGTAATCATCATCGGTATCGCCAGTAACAAGACCACAGGAAATACCTGCAACCATAGCCTTAAGCGGAACACCTGCTGCCATAAGTGCCATACAGGATGCACAAATGGAGGCCTGAGATGTAGAACCATTAGACTCGAATGTCTCAGATACGGCACGAATTGCATATGGGAACTCTTCTGGTGATGGAAGAACCGGAACAAGTGCTCTCTCAGCCAGTGCACCATGACCGATCTCACGTCTTCCCGGACCTCTGGAAACCTTTGTCTCTCCTACAGAATAAGCCGGGAAATTATACTGATGCATGTAACGCTTGCTTGTCTCGTTCTCATCAAGACCATCAATCTTTTGTGCCTCTGAAAGCGGTGCCAGTGTAACAACATCACAAATCTGAGTCTGTCCTCTGGTGAACATAGCGGAACCATGTGCTCTCGGAATCATGTCAATCTCTGCTGCAAGCGGACGAATCTGAGTGATTGCTCTGCCGTCTGGTCTCTTGTGATCCTTTAAGATCATCTTGCGAACAGTCTTTTTCTGATACTTATAGAGAGCCTCACCGAGCATTGGAATCCACTCTGGATGTGTCTCCTCATAACGCTCCTTTAATCTCTCCTTTAATACACGGATATTCTCCTCACGAACCTGCTTCTCATCTGTGAATACAGCCTCTTCCATCTCTGGTCCCGGAATAAAGGAAGTCATATCCTCCCAAAGCTCTGCATCTACATCATATGACTGATAAGAATGCTTCGGCTTTCCACAATCTGCAACGATTGTATCGATAAAAGCAATAATCTTCTGATTGATTTCATGTGCAGCAAAAATAGCTTCGATCATCTTTGCTTCCGGAATCTCATTTGCACCGGCCTCGATCATGATAACCTTATCTCTTGTGGATGCAACAGTAAGCTCAAGATCAGATACTGCTCTCTGTGCGCTGGTTGGATTAAATACAAGCTCTCCGTCAACCATACCAACTCTTGTGCTGGCAGTCGGGCCATCAAATGGAATGTCAGAAATACAAGTTGCAATAGCAGAACCAAGCATTGCAGTGATCTCTGGGCTGCAGTCTGGATCAACACTCATAACCATGTTGTTTAATGTTACATCGTTACGGTAATCCTTCGGAAACAGCGGACGCATAGGACGGTCAATAACACGTGAGGTTAAAATTGCATGCTCGCTTGCCTTTCCCTCTCTTTTATTGAAGCCGCCTGGAATCTTTCCAACTGCGTACATCTTCTCCTCATACTCTACGCTAAGCGGGAAGAAATCAATGCCGTCTCTTGGCTCTTCTGATGCTGTTGCAGTAGATAATAC
>OJNH01001656.1_pt1 | contig 16906 bp, 13 predicted proteins | sample 1597361 | NCBI WGS metagenome assembly OJNH01 (sample SAMEA2452136, study PRJEB22498) | human gut metagenome | biome: human feces; feature: human gut; material: feces | place: Australia | collected 2012
TCTTTTCAATATTTTATTTTCAATCTTCTTGTGACATATCTATTTTAAACCTATATTTAAGAAAAAATGTTCGTTTTTTTATTTTAGAAAAAGTTTATCTCCTTTAGTAACTTGTTCTTTTGATACTCCTCTTAATTGTATGCCTACGTGTTCTCCTCTATAAGCAACGCCATTTGATTTTCTTTTATTTTCATGAATATCAATTTGAAGTATTGTTGTTTCAATATTTCCATTTGGTGTTTGTAAAATTGCACTATCTCCCGTATGGCACATTCCACTTATAACATTACCTGTTACAACTGTACCTACACCCATAATTAAAAATATATCATCTATTTCTAAACAAAACTTTTCATTAATCATTGAATTAATATCTAAACTTTCTAAATATTCTTTTTCTTTTTTATCTCTATTTCCAAATAATCCCATAAATATCCTCCTTTTAATTACTATTTACTTATTTTATTAATATATTCCAACAATTTTCATATAAACATAAGCAAAAGCTACCATAGCAATAATCGTTAATATTGGTGAAATAACTCTTTTAAATGGAAAATTTTCACCTTTAATTTTAGCATTGCTTATTTCCCATATAATGCTAAATATATAATTTATAAATAATAGAATATAACTAAAAATTACTCCATAAAATGCTAATCCAAAATTATTAGTTGTTACACAGCTTACAATTAAAAAAGTACCAAATATTGTTTCAAAAAGCAATGCAATTAATCCTGATGAAGAATACCAACCTTTTTGTTTATCTTTAAATGGTTGCTCATTATATGGAATAATTGGACCTTTATTGAATAACAAGTTAATCCACCACATAGCACTATAAACTTTCCTTTGTTTATCGTTTAGCTCAAATCCACCATTTGCACGAACACCCAAATACATCATTATTAATGACATCAACATTCCAAATCCAACAAATAAAATTGCAAATAAATAAAGTTCTTTATTTAATTTGCTAATTCCAAATGCGGTTACAATATATGCTATAATCATTAATATTATAGATATAAATATCATACTATTTGCAAATTTATTAATTTTTTGATTTTTATAAACCACATCATTTTTAAAATTTTCTTTATTAGTATTTTCTCTTATAATTTCTGTATCAAAACGATTTTTATTAATCATTTCTTTAGCATCTCTAAATGCTGTTTTCTCATCTTCGTAAATATAATCAGTTTTAAATATTTGTTTTTCTCCTTGATAAATTTCTAATGCATAAAGTTTTCTACTGTTTTCAACTTTAAATACTCCACTTAAACGAAAGCTATAGCCTTTGTAATCCATTTTTTATCATCTCCTATTTTATAATTTAAAATAATTATACACTAAACGAATTCTTAAGTAAATATCTCTACAAAAAAATTATTTTAGATCACAATTGTGGTGGATTTAAAAAGTAAATTATATTTAATTTTATTATAATCAAATTAAATATAATTTACTTTTTAAATTGTTCTTTTTTATTTTTTATATTTTTCTAAATCTATATGCCTTGGTTCATGTACTTTAATATAATATGGCTGTATGTCTGGTAAATATGTATATAAATGAATTACATTCCCATTCACATCATTTAGTTTTATATTTGGCCATGTTTTAATTATTTTCTTATCTCCCCAATGTTTATAAATAAAATTCGATAATTTTTCATTACTATAAACTTTATTGTATTCTTCTATAACCGCTTCTTTATCAGCAACATTTATATCATTTTTTACAATAGTTCTGATCATGAAAAAGTGACTTGCTGCAATAGAAACAATACAATCAAAAGCTAAAAATATAATAGTTGCAATAGTCAAAGTTTTTAATGCTTTTAGGTTAAACTTTTTCTTAGCCCAATCTATAAATCTATCAACTTTAGGATTTAAAGAAGCAACTAAATAAATTGAAAGAAATCCCCAAAACAATGAAAAGTATACGCATATCCTTCCATTTATATTAAGTGGCATATCAGAATAATCCCACCACTTAATATGTAAGAAAACTTCTCCAAACCAACTTATTATATATTCAACTATTGAACCTAATATAAAACCTCCTAAAAATAACGAATTATATTTTTTACTATATTTATGTAAAAATATTAGCATAACTGCAGCACCTAATCCATAAATACTACAAAATGGTCCATATAAGAAACTCTTTCTACTTTCAATAACACCCTTTGTAAATAATCCAAATAATGTTTCAATTATAAAACCAGCAAAGCTATATATTATAAAATATGCTAATATTCTCCATATGCTAAGTCTCATAATTGTAAATGATCTTTTTACAGTTTTATCTTCGTTTAATTCTTCTTTTTTTACTACTTTTTCTGCTACATCTGTTCCCATTTTATTCTCCTTATTTTTACTTTTGTTTTATAAATTATAACATTTTTTTAATTCATCAATATACTTTTTATAAAATTCTATTGTATTATAATATGTTTCCTTACTCTCTAAATCAACATCCACCATTTTTAATAAATCTATTGACTTTTTACTACATCCTTGTTTTAACATTTCAATATATTTATCTACAAATCCTGGTTCTTTGTTTAATATTTTAGTTGCTATTGCAATTGCAGCTGAAACGCCTGTTGAGTATTTATATACATAGAAATCACTATAAAAATGAGGGATTCTTGCCCATTCATATTTAATTTCTTCATCTATAAATATATCATCTCCAAAATATTTTTGATTTAGTTTATAATAAATGGAATTTAAATCTTTTGATGATAAAGTTTCTTCGTTTTCTATTTTTTCATGTACTATTTTTTCAAATTCAGCAAACATGGCTTGTCTAAAAAATGTGGCTCTAATCATTTCCAATAATTCATAAATTAATTCAGCCTTTTTATTATTATCTTTTTCATTTTTTATTTGATAATTACTTAGTAATATTTCATTAACAGTTGAAGCAACTTCTGCTACCATAATTGTATAATTAGCATCCATTATTCCTTGTGTTTTATTTGAATAATATGAATGCATACTATGTCCTAATTCGTGTGCTATTGTACTTACATCTCTTTTACTATTGACAAAATTCGTTAATACAAATGGATGAACCCCATATACTCCCATGCTATATGCTCCACCCCTTTTATTTGGTTTAGCATATACATCAATCCAATTATTATCAAAAGCTTCTTTTAGTTTATTTATATATTCTTCTCCTAATATGTCTAAAGCGTTCAATACTTCCTCTTTAGCCTCTTCAAAAGTTGTATTATCTTTTCCTTCTTCACATGGATTTACATATAAATCGTACATATGCATTTCTTTTAAATTAAGTAATTTCTTTTTCAATTTTAAAAATTCATAATTAGATTCTATATTTTCATCAATTGCTTCTATTAAAGAATTATATACTTTTATACTAGCATCATCATTCTCTGTTGCACTTTCCAAACTTGAATTATATTTTCTTAATTTTGCAGTAGTTGATTTTGCTTTTACATTTGATATATACATTTCTGTTATTGTATTAATAAATTCACTATATTTTTTATACATAAGGTTAAAAGCTTGTCTTCTTACATTTATATTTTTGTTTTTTAAATATAAAGAATATGTACTATCTGTTAATTCAATCTCTTCCCCATTTTCATTCATTAAAGTACCAAATTTAAATTCTGTATTTGTCATTGTATCAAAAGTATTTTCTGGTGCAGAAAAAATCTCAGAATAATTAGCTAATATATTCTCTACCTCTTTACTTAATACATGTTTTTTCTTTTCTAATATTTCTTTTATATCTCTTCTATAATTTTTAAAACGTTCTTCCTTAATATATTCTCTTATTTTTGTTTCATCAGCATATGTAATCTCTGGAGTGATAAAAGCAGTTGCAACACTAAATTTTGTGCTTAAAGCCTCTACCTCTTTATACATTTTTATACCATCTTGATTAGCCATATCAGAATGATACATTAACATTCCATATGAATATAACTTTTCAAAATTCTGTAACGCCTTTTCATCCAAGCTATAACACTTATATAGATTATCAGAAGAATCACATAAAATTCCCTGAAATTTTTGTATTTCCTCTAATAAATTTAAAGTTTCTTTTTTAGTATTTTCAAATTCTGTAGTATTTTTAAAAATATCACTTAAATTCCAAGAATATTTTAAATCATTTGTATCTGGCATAATACATCACCAATTCCTTTCTATCAAATTCTATTGTATTCTACCATATTAATAATAATGTTTCAATAAATTATATATATAAATTTATCTCGACTTGATACGGTAATGTGGAGCTAAATGATATCAATAATTAGTTTTTCGGCTTTCTCCATAATTTAAGAAATTCTAAATTGATTTTTTGGGACCCTTTCACTTAGTCCTCGCTAGTCGCTCGACGTGAACATTCCCCTAAAAATCAATTAATAATTTCTAAAATTATTTTTTGCGCATTCAAAACTAATTATTGATATCATTTAGCTCCACATTACCGTATCAAACAATTACAACAAAATTGGTTCAATCTGTTCATCTTCCAAAGCACTCTCAATTGTTTTAACAATATATTCACTGTCAAAAACAATCGAACGTGGCTTAGTAATTGGATTATCTTGTCTAAATGGAACAAAATAATAATGTTTTCTATTTAATAAAATTCCAATATTTTTAGCATTTCCGCTAAGTCCATTATTAGTAGAAGGTGCAATTACTACTGGAAGATTATTTCTTAAATGTGATTTTACAGCCATTGTAGCTGGTGTATCAATTATGTCACAAGCAAGTTTTGCCATTGTATTACCTGAACATGGAGCGACAACCATTATGTCTGTTAATCTTTTAGGACCAATTGGCTCTGCTTCTTGAATAGTATGGATTATCTTTTTTCCTGTAATTTCTTCTATTTCATTTATAAAATCTTGTGCTTTTCCAAATTTAGTGTCTAAGTTATAGCTATTAAATGACATTATTGGAATAACTTCAGCACCTTTTTCTATAAGTTCTTCCATTTTTGGAATTGTTTTACTAAAAGTACAAAAAGAACCTGTTAAAACAAATCCTATTTTCTTATCTTTTAAGTTCAAATTTGCAGTCATCTCCTTTCTTTCGACATTTATATATAATATGTTACAAAGTTTTTGATTGCTCATAAAAATAAAAAACTCATAACTTCTTTTCTGAAATCATGAGTTTTTATTTTAAATATTTTGGTTCATATAATTTTGAGTATATTCAAATACTTCTTTTGTTTGTTCTTTTATTTTTTTACTATCAAATTTTTCATATATTCTATTTGTAAATATATCTAATGCATTATTGCTTAGTAATTCTTGTAATGATGCTTTAAAGTTTAAATCAAATATCATATCATAAAATGATAATATTTGATCTGCATTATTTTTAATTTTCGCATAATCTAATGTATGATTTTCAAACATTATTTTTATTAATTCTTCATTTATTTTGTCGCAGTTAAATTCTTTATACCAAAAAACACTTTCAAAATCATATTCTGTTATAACATGAGTGATTATATCTAATTTGTCTGCATCTCTTATAATTTTTGCAAATAATAATTCATCATCTTCTAATCCATCTTCAATTGTAGCTTTATTATGATTTAATACAGCTTTTTTTATTATATGATTATATTTAGAGTCAACTTTGAATTTTTCTATCAAATTATCTTCATATAATACTTTTATACTATATTCTGCATGGTTTATTCCAGATTCTTTATCACTAAAGGTATGATATTTTTCAGCTTGTTTAAATCTTCCAATGTCGTGGAAAATACCTATTAATTCTGCTAATTGTATTTGTTCTTCATTTAATTTTAAATTTGTTGCTATTTGCTTACTATAATTTGCAACTCTTAATATATGTTCTATTTTTAATTTAATTCTACCATCTTCTGGATTAAAGTTTTTTACATATTCATTAAATACTTCCTTTGCATTTTCTATATCTATCATTTTATTTTGCTCCTATTTTAATTTTAAATATCCTAATTCTTCCCAACTGTTATATGCTAAATTTAGTTTAAATACTAATTTAGGTTTTGCACCTGCTCTGTTTTTATCTATTACACACGCATAATATCTTACATCTGGATTTTTTGATTTTTCCAAATTAAAGAATTTTGTGTCTACTTCTTGTTTTGAATATTCATATTTATCGTAGTCATCTCTACTTATTTGTTTAAATAAGCATAATGTATCTAAAACTTCTTTTACCGTTTTGCTTACTGCTAAGTCATTTACATTTAAATTTATAGGCATTGTTGTATTTTCAGATAATTGTAAAGATGAACATATAAACATATCAAAATTTTGAGCTAAGTTTGAAAGTATTGTTGCTGTTTTCTTTATTTCTTCTGGATTTCCTATATTTGCAGTGTCTGTTTTCAAAGTATCATAAAAGACATATTCTATTTTTTCTTTGTAATAATAGTTTGTAATAACTTTTTGTAGTTCATCGTTTGTATGGTCTGTTATGTTTATAAAATAAATTGAATTATTCATTTGTTTGCTTGCCCATTCGATAGCTGTTATTACTTTATTGAATTGTGATGATATTTTTGAAAGTCTTTGTACAAATTGTGTTTGTGTTTCTTTTTCTTCTTTTAAGATATAACCATTTTCATCTAATTTTGCATCTTTTATATTATCTGGTTTAAATTTAAATTCTAGTAGTTCTGTCTCTGAGATTTCTACCTTTTGACCATGTATTTTTTGTATTTCTGGATTGTTTAATATTGTTGTAATTAAACATAATTTCATTTTCTCTTCAGACATTTCATTTGAAATTACTAAAACTTTCTTTTTGTGTACTAATGATGTGTAGGCTGCTATATCTATTGTAAGTCTACTTTTTCCTGAGTTTGATGGCATAGCAAAGGCCATTGTTTCTCCTTTTCTTATTCCTTTAAAAACTTGTGTTATTATTGGAAATGGGTAATCCAGTCCATTTGCTAATTCATTTTCTCCACTTTCTAAAAATCTTACTAGGTTTCTACTTAATATTGATTGTTTAAATTTTTGTGTTATATTTACTTGTTTAATTGCATCTTCTATTTCTTCTGGTGACATTTTATCATATAATTGATAATCTGTAATTTCAGCTATTTTATCTTGAATATATCTTTCTGGAGATTCTAAACAACTTTTTCTTAATATAAATATTTTTCTTAGTTCTACATATGTTTTTTCAGGATTTTTTTGTTCTTCTTCAGCTTGTTTTTTTAATTTTGCTTTTAAATTGTATATTTCTTCTGATTCTTTTGAAAAATTGAATCCATCTTTTGCTTTTTCAGAAGCATATTTTGCTCCTTCATTAAATAATATACTTTTATAAATATTTAAGCATTGTTCATCTTTAAAAAGACATATTTCTTTTAAAAAATAATATTTCATTATTAATTTAGGATTTGATAATAAAATTCCTATAAAATCATATTCTAGTTGTGTACCATTCAATTTTTCTGGATAAATTTCATCTTCATCATTTTTAGTTTCCAATTCAAATTCATTTTCTGTTTCATCATTAGTAACATCTTTTAATTGTCTCATTCTTTCCAAAGCTTTTATATATTCTTGTTGTGTCAATAAATCTTCTATTTCATCTATATAAGGTTTATTTGCTTTAGTTACTGGAATTTGTCTTAATAATTCATATATATCATCAATATTTTTCATAGTTTATCTCCTTTTAAAACTTGGGGGACATTGCTATTTTTCAATTGTCCCCGAGTGGTTTTATTTTAATCTTTGTTCTACTTTTGCAAGCATTTCTTTGTATTTTTCTAATTTGTCTTTTTCTTCTTGTATTTTCTTTTCTGGTGCTTTGTTTACAAAACCTGGATTTGAAAGCATTTTCTCACATCTTGCAACTTCACTTTCTAATCTTGTTTTTTCTTCTTCTAGTCTTTTCCTTTCTTCTTCCATATCTACTAAATCTTCAAGTGGCATATATAGTTCAATTCCATCTTTTAATATGCTGATTGCATTTTCTAATATTCCTGCTTTATCTTTTTGAACTATTATTTTTTCTCCAAGTCCTAGTTTTAAGATGAAATCTTTTGCTTCCCAGATTTCATTTTCATATTTTTGTGTTACAAATATTAGCTCTGATTTTTTTGATGGGTGTATATTCATGTTTGCTCTTACATTTCTTATTTCTGTAATGATTTCTTTTATTTTTTCTACTGTTTGTTCTTCTTCATCAAATGCAAATTTGCTTCTTACATTTGGCCAGTCTGCAACCATTAAATCATGTTTTCCATATTGAATTAGATTACTGAAAACTTCTGTTGTTACAAATGGCATAAATGGGTGTAATAATTTAAGTGCAGTTTCTAATGCATGATTCAATATGTCAACTGCTATAACTTTTGATGTATAATCTTCTCCATATAATCTAGGTTTTACCATCTCTATATACCAATCACAAAATTCATTCCAAATAAATGAATATATTTTGTCAAGTGCTATTCCTAAATCATAATTTTCTATATTTTTAGTAACTTCTGCTACTAATTTATCAACTTTATTCATCATCCATTTATCTTCAATTTTACAACATTCTGCATGATATGTTTTTGTTTTGTCATCATAAATTCTATGGCAATATTCTTTTACATCTTCTTCTTTTACATTTTCATTTGCATTTATTATAAATTTAGCAGCATTCCAAATTTTGTTTGCAAAGTTTGATGCTTGTTCTAATTTTTCTGGCATATATCTAATGTCATTTCCCATTGTTGTTCCAGAAAGAACTGAAAATCTTAATGCGTCTGCACCATATTTGTCAATTATTTCGATTGGGTCAATACCATTTCCTAATGATTTTGACATTTTTCTTCCTTGCGAGTCTCTTACAATTCCGTGTACTACAACATCTTTAAATGGATTTTTATCAGTTAATTCTAATCCTTGTGTCATCATTCTTGATACCCAGAATGTTATTATGTCATAGCCTGTAACTAATACATTTGTTGGGTAGAATGTTTTGTAATCTTCTGATTCTGTATTTGGCCAGCCTAATGTTGAGAATGGCCATAATGCAGAACTAAACCAAGTGTCTAATGAATCTGGGTCTTGATGTAATTTTGTTGAACCACATTTTTCACATTTTTCTGGCATTTGTTTTGAAGCATGTATATGCCCACATTCATCGCAATAATATACTGGTATTCTATGTCCCCACCATAATTGTCTTGATATACACCAATCTTGAATATTATCTAACCAGTTAAAATACATTTTTTCATATCTTTTTGGTACAAATTTTACTTCATCATTTCTAACTGCATCTGCTGCTCTTTTAGCGAAGTCTTTCATTGATACAAACCATTGCTCTGAAATTCTTGGTTCTATTGTACTATGACATCTGTAACATTTTCCAACATTATGAGTATAATCTTCTATTTTAACTAAATTTCCAAGTTCTTGTAATTTTTCTACTATTAATTTTCTTGCTTCTATTGCAGGCATTCCTTTATATTCTGGAACTAAATCTCCCATAATTGAACTGTCATCAAATACTTCTATAATTTCTAAGTTATGTCTTAATCCTGCTTGATAATCATTTGGATCATGTGCTGGTGTGATTTTTACACAACCTGTTCCAAATTCTTTTTCTACAAATTCATCTGCAATTATTGGTATTTCTTTATTCATTATTGGTAAAATACATTTTTTACCTACTAAATCTTTATATCTTTCATCATCTGGATGTACTGCAACTGCTGTGTCTCCAAGCATTGTTTCTGGTCTTGTTGTTGCAACTATAATGTATCTATCTGGTTCACCAGCTATTTTGTATTTTATATGCCATAAATGAGATGGTTCGTCTTGATATTCAACTTCTGCATCTGAAATTGTTGTATGGCAAGATGGACACCAGTTTATCATTTTTTTGCCTTTATAGATTAGTCCTTTTTCATATAATTTGATAAATTGTTCTAAAACTGCTTCTGATAATCCTTCATCCATTGTAAATCTATTTCTGTCCCAATCACAAGAACAGCCTAATCTTCTTTGTTGTTTTTGGATTGTTCCACCATATTCTTTAGTCCAAGCCCATGCTCTTTCTAAAAATTGTTCTCTTGTGATATCTGCTTTTGTTAAGCCTTCTTCTTTTTTCATTTTTTCAACAACTTTTACTTCTGTTGCTATTGCTGCATGGTCAGAACCTGGAAGCCATAATGTGTTATAACCTTGCATTCTCTTAAATCTTATTAAGATGTCTTGTATTGTATCATCTAATGCATGTCCCATGTGTAATTTTCCTGTTACATTTGGTGGTGGCATCATTATGCAATAACTTTCTTTTGTTTTGTCCATGCTTGGTTTAAAGTAGCCTTTTTCTTCCCATTCTTGATATAATTTTTCTTCAAAATCTTGTGGGTTGTATTTGTCATTTAATTTTTTATTTTTCATATTCATCTATCTCCTTTTCAAATTTTTCAGTTCCTAGAATACCATATTTTCCTTTTTGTTCATCTGTTAATTCTGTTCTTTTATTTAATTCATAACCTAAAACACAATTATTTTCTAGTCTTGACCTTAATGTCATAAATTCTACAGTTTCTTTAAGTGCATCTTTAAATGAATTTTTCATTTTTACCTCCTATTAATTTAACATTATTTGAAAATAATAAAAACTCGCCAATATGCTTATTATTTAGCATAAGGGCGAGTTTTCTCACGGTACCACCTTATTTATTATCTATTTTTATTAATTGATAACTTCTCATTTTACTTTAACGCAGTATTACGAATAATCTTAAGTTTATTTTCGGATTATCAACTCAAAAGTTACTTTCCATTTATCTTTATTTTAGAAGTTTACAGCCTAGGACTTCTATTCTCTTTAAATTAGTGTTAAATGTACTTTTCTTTTTCTTTGTTTTTATTATATTAGAGCTATGTTTCCATAGCTCTTTTAAATCTGGTTATTTGGCAGGTGTACCAAATCCTGCATCTCTTTTGACCACTAGGGTGTGTGGATGGCACTATTGTCCACTTCAAATAACTCTCTATATTGTACTTATATTATACAACTTTTATTCATTTTTGTCTAGTTTTTATTTTTATTTTTCCAAATAATTTTTCCTCGATTTTTTATAGTTTGTTTCCATGTTCTTTTATTTAACTTCATCATTGTAATGATTGAATTTTTATTATGTTCTTTATCCTGTCCTAAAGCCAATTTAATTACAACTCGACCATTTTTTTCAATTTCTTTAACTTGTTTTAAATATATCATTGTGTCCATATGTCTATTATCTTCAACAATATAATCAGGATTTTCTATTATATTTTTTATATATGGTCTTAATTGTTTATATTCATCTTCGTGAAATAGAAGTATATGTTCATACAATCTTTCATCTGTCAATATTACTTCTTCTGTAATTAACATTTTTCCGTATTCACCTAATTTATTTCTATCTAATTTTGTTATGTACTGCAATTCTTTACCTTCTTCTTTCTTCTTATTTTTTGGATTTAAAACATAAATTTTTATTTGTTTATATTTTTATTCTAAATACTTCTTCAAAAATTTACCAGTATAACTTTGCTCATTCTTACAAATTTGTTCAGGTGTACCAACAGCTACAACTTGTCCTCCACCATCTCCGCCTTCTGGGCCTAAATCAATAATATGATCGCAAGTTTTTATTAAATCTAAATTATGTTCAATAACTATAATTGTATTTCCAGTATCAACTAATCTTTGTAAAATATCAACTAATCTATGAACATCAGCAATATGAAGACCAGTTGTTGGCTCATCTAAAATGTATAAAGTTTTTCCTGTTGCTCTTTTTGAAAGTTCTGTTGCAAGTTTAACTCTTTGTGCTTCTCCTCCAGATAAAGTTGTTGATGGTTGTCCTAGTTTAATATAGCCAAGTCCAACATCATATAGTGTTTGTATTTTTTGCTTTATTTTTGGTATTTTATCAAAGAATTCTAGTGATTCTTCAACTGTCATATCTAATACATCTGCGATACTTTTTCCTTTATATTTTACTTCTAGTGTTTCTCTATTATATCTTTTACCTTTACATACTTCGCATGGTACATACACATCTGGCAAGAAATGCATTTCTATTTTATGAACTCCATCTCCATTACAGCTTTCGCATCTTCCACCTGCAACATTGAAGCTAAATCTACCTTTTTGGAAACCACGTAATTTTGCTTCATTTGTTCCAGCAAATATGTCTCTTATTAAGTCAAATACTCCTGTATATGTTGCAGGATTTGAACGTGGTGTTCTTCCTATTGGTGATTGGTCTATGTTTATTATTTTATCTATGTTTTCTAGTCCTTTTATTTCTTTGCATTTACCAGGTTTTTCTGAAGCTCCATTTAATTCTTTTGCTATTGTTTTATATAATACTTCATTTACAAGAGTGGATTTTCCTGAACCTGAAACTCCTGTAACACAAGTAAATACTCCTAGTGGGAATTTTACACTAATATTTTTTAAGTTATTTTCTGTTGCATTTTTTACTTCTATTACTTTTGACTTTGTAGGTTTTCTTCTTGTTTTTGGAACTTCTATTTTCTTTCTTCCACTTAAATATTGTCCTGTAACAGAGTCTTTAACTAATTTTACTTCTTCTGCTGTTCCTTGTGCCATAACTTTTCCACCATGTACACCAGCACCAGGTCCAATATCTATAATTTGGTCTGCTGCATACATTGTATCTTCATCATGTTCTACTATTAACAAAGTATTTCCTAAATCTCTTAATTTTTTAAGTGTAGCAATTAATTTATCATTATCTCTTTGATGTAAACCTATACTTGGTTCATCTAAAATATACATAACTCCTGTAAGTCCAGATCCAATTTGTGTTGCTAAACGAATACGTTGAGCTTCTCCTCCTGATAATGTTCCAGCACTTCTAGATAATGTTAAATATTCTAATCCTACATCTATTAAAAATTGAAGTCTTTTATTTATTTCTTTTAAAATCATATCTGCAATCATTGCTTCTTTTGTTGTTAATTCTAAATTACTTAAAAATTCTTTCAAAGCTTTTATTGACATGTCTGTTACTTCATTTATGTTTTTTCCATTAATTTTTATACATAATACTTCTTTTTTCAAACGTGCACCATTACAAGTATAGCAATGAGAATTTGTCATATACATTTCATAAAAACTTCTCATTCCTTGTGATTGTGTTTCACTATGACGTCTATCTAAAGTTGGTAAAACTCCTTCAAATGGTGCTGTAAATTTTCTAACACCTGCTGCTGATGAATATTCAAAGTCTATTTCTTCTTCTCCAGTACCATATAAAATTTTTTCTAAAAACCATCTTGGCAATTTCTTTATTGGAACTCCTTTGATTTCTACCCCATAATGTTTAGCTATGCTTTCAAAATACATTTTAGCCATTGTATCGCCTTTTTTCATGGTACTTGCACCAAAGGCTTTTATTCCATCATATAAAGTTTTATTTTTATCTGGTACTATTAAATCTTCATCCATTTTCATTAGGTAACCTATTCCCATACATGTTGGGCAAGCTCCGTATGGATTGTTAAATGAAAACATTCTTGGTGTTATTTCTGGAAAACTAAAACCACAATCTGGACAAGCATAATTTGAACTATATAGAACTGTTTTGTCTTCTTCTTTTGTTATTATATTAACTTGTACTAAATTTTCAGCGTGTTTTAAAGCTATTTCAACTGATTCTGTAAGTCTACTTCGTATTTCTGGTTTTATTACTAATCTATCGACCACTAATTCGATTTCATGTTTTTTATTTTTATCTAATTTTATTTCATCTGATAAATCATAAATTTCACCATCGACTCTTGCTCTTACAAATCCATCTTTTTGATAACCTTCTAATTGTTTTACAAATTCACCTTTTCTACCTCTAACAACTGGAGCTAATATTTGAATTTTTGTACCTTCTTCTAATTCCATAATATTATCAACAATTTGATCTATTGATTGTTTTTCAATTTTTTTACCGCAGTTTGGACAATATGGTACTCCTATATTTGCATATAGCAAACGAATATAGTCATATATTTCTGTTACTGTTCCAACTGTTGAACGTGGATTTTTTGATGTTGTTTTTTGGTCTATTGATATTGCTGGAGATAATCCTTCTATTTTTTCAACATCTGGTTTTTCCATTATTCCTAAAAATTGTCTTGCATATGATGACAAACTTTCTACATATCTTCTTTGTCCTTCGGCATACAAAGTATCAAAAGCTAAAGATGATTTTCCAGAACCTGAAAGTCCTGTTATTACTACCATTTTATCTCTTGGTATTTCTAGATTTATGTTTTTCAAGTTATGTTCCTTTGCTCCTTTTATTATTATTTTATCATTCATTTTTTATTCCCCCTCAAACCAAAATCAACCAACAGGTACGTTGTTTAATTGGTTCGAAAATATTATACTATATTTTTAAGATTAAAACAAGAGTTTGGTAGTAGTTTTTTATTGGTAATTTTTCTTAAAAGGATTTAAAAACCAGCAGAAAAATTTTCTGCTGGTTTCAACCATTTTTATCAACGTCCCCATTGGTTTAAATTATCTTTTGTAGCTTTAAATAATTCATTTAAAGTTTGCCAAACTAATTCTTTAGTCTCATTATCAATACTCTTATATGAAGTCAAAATTGTTCTAGCATTTACAAACCAATTAGCTTTCAATTCTTTCATTGTTTGTGCATCTGTATTACTCAAAATTTCAAATATCACATCTATAACTTGTTCTCTTTTTGTTGGTTCAACTTTTTCAAGCCAACTTGTTATTGTTTTGTCTATAAATACACTGTCATTTGTAAGTTCTTTGGCTGTAACGAATTCTTTGCCTAATATTTGCCAAGTATATAAATCATGCTGCATTATACCTTTTTGAGTGCTTTCAACTATTGTATATTCTTCCTTGTGGTTCATTAATCTTCCTATTATAGATGATTGTGGAATATATGTATGCGTTTTTGGCATAATTTCTTGATATTCTGCTGTTTTTATAACGTCCTCGCAAAAACCTGGTCCATCATTATTATACACATTTATTATTCTATCTTTTACTTCTTGTTTTGCAAAAGCTGACGCATATATTGCAATATTTCCACCTTTAGAATGTCCACCAACTCTAATTTTCTTATTTGGAAATTTTTCTGCTATATTTTCTAGATATTCTTTTGCTGATATTTGAGAAGCTATATGGCTTTTAAAACTCATATTAAAATCTTCTTTCCAGCCAACTATTGTATTGTCTGTTCCTCTAAAAGATACATATATTGTGTCATCTGGCATTAATACAGTAATTGCAGAAAATTGTTTTTCTTGTTCTGTTTCTATTTTATTTACATATTTTGTAGCAAGCATATTTCCAAATCTTTCTGTTTTTCCCATTGCAGGAAAGAATTCTTTATCATCTTTCCATAAAATATGCATTGGGTTTATGTCTGTTTTTTCAAATCTTTCGCTTAATTCTTTTATTGTTACTACTTCATTTTCTTTTATTATATTATCAAATGGAAAGTAAGAAAAACGTGATAAAATCAAATTATCTATTTCATTAAATTCTGATTGTTCTAAGTTTAAATCCCCTCTCCATTGTAAATAGTCAAATACGTTTGCCATATAATTTCCTCTTTTCTTTTTAGATTTCTATTATTTCTTCCCATTTTAACTCATTTTTTCCAAAATGTCCATAATTTGTTGTTTTAGAATATATTGGTTTTTCTAGTTCTAAATATTTTATAATTCCATTTGGAGTTAAGTCAAATTTCTCTTTTATTAATTTTTCTAGTTCTTCTTCAGATTTTGTTCCTGTTCCAAAAGTATTTACACATATTGATAATGGTTCTTCCATTCCTATTGCATATGAAATTTGAATTTCACATTTTTTTGCATAACCATTTGCTACTAAATTTTTCGCAATATGGCGTAACATATAAGCTGCAGAACGGTCTACTTTACTAGCATCTTTTCCAGAAAATGCTCCTCCCCCATGTCTTGCATAACCACCATATGTGTCAACAATTATTTTTCTTCCAGTTAAACCGGTGTCTCCCAAAGGCCCACCTATTACAAATCTACCTGTTGGATTTATATATATTTTTGTTTTTTCATCTATCATTTTTTGAGGAATTACTTGTTTTATTACTTTTTCTACTATATCATTTTTTAATTTTTCATCACTTACTGTTTCTAAATGTTGAGTTGAAATCAATATTGTTTCTATTCTTTTTGGTTTATTATCTTCGTATTCTACAGTTACTTGTGTTTTTCCATCAGGTCTTAAATATTCTATTTCTTTTGATTTTCTAACTTCTGTTAATTTTTTTGATAATCTATGAGCCATTTCAATAGCATATGGCATATAATTTGGTGTCTCATCACATGCAAACCCAAACATTATACCTTGATCGCCTGCACCACCAATGTCAACTCCCATAGCAATATCTGGGCTTTGTTTTGTTATATTAATATGAACCTTACAATTTCTATAATCTATATCTGTTTTTTCATTATCAAAGCCAATTTCTTTTATTGTATCTCTCACAACTTTTTCTATTTCAACATTTGCATTTGATGTTATTTGTCCTGCTATTGTTATTTCATTTTTAGATGCAAAAGTTTCTACAGCCACTCTTGATTTGCTATCTTGTTTTAAATATTCATCTAAAATTTTATCTGATATTGTATCACACAATTTATCTGGATGTCCTTCTGTTACACTTTCTGAAGTAAAAAAATATCTTTTCATTTTTAATTCATTCCTTTCTCGTTTCACTTAAATGCACATATAATAATTAAAAGTTTCTTGATTTATTTTAAGCTTTTCAGTTTCTTTAATTGTCAAAAAGTTGCCAAAAGGTAATCCTCCTGACAACTTTATTTTGGATG
>OJNH01001658.1_pt1 | contig 16898 bp, 25 predicted proteins | sample 1597361 | NCBI WGS metagenome assembly OJNH01 (sample SAMEA2452136, study PRJEB22498) | human gut metagenome | biome: human feces; feature: human gut; material: feces | place: Australia | collected 2012
GGATATGAAAATCGTGTTCAATTTATTCTCAATGAGTTATCAAATGCTACAGGTGTAGAAATTTCTTTAATTGATGGGCAAATTAAGAACTATCAAGACTTACAAAAAGAAATTGATAATACTGTATTGAAGAAAAAGGCTGAATTGATTTTAAGCGCACAAGAAGAAGCATATACACAAGCTATTGAAAATCGTACAAAGGCTATTGATAAACAACGTCAATTCCAACAAGAATTAACAAAAAGCGAAAATGAATTAAAGAAAGCTAAAGAAGAATATAACAAGGTTTTAGCTGACCCATACGCAACTCAATTAGATTTAAGTATGGCAAGGTCAAGAATGGAAACAGCCACAACTGAAAAAGCCACAAAAGAAAAGCAATACAACGATCAAAAGACTATTGTTGATGGCTACTATAAAGACATTGCTACTTATGAACAAAACGCTACATTGTTAGCAAGTGATAATGCTGATGATTGGAAAAAAGTAATTGATAGCGTATCACAAGGTTATAAAGACGGAAAAAATGATATTGAACTTACTTTAAGCGAACAAATTCAAAACCAACAATTAGCAGTTCAAGCAAATAAAAAGTTGTTAGATCAAGATGTTAAAAATGGAAAAGACGCAAATGATAGCAAGTATAAAGCACAAGTTGAAGCGGGTCAAAAACGATTAGAAGAATTAGCAAATGAATTAGTTACTCAAACATCAACAATCAATGAAAATTCACCTGATGTTGTTAATGCTTGGAAATCTATGGCTACTGATAGTGGAGAAACATTTAATAATATCATTAGTAAGTTACCACCTGATTTACAATCTACTATTAAAAACATGGTCTATACTGTTGATACTGACGGAGACGGAGTAAAAGACAGCTTTGATACAGTAGCAAAAGATAGTGTTGATAAAGTAGCAAATAAAAAAGGTAACTTTAGTAGCGCTATGAAAGGCAATGTCGATAGTGTTAAAAGCGCTGTTGACAGTAATAAACTTTCGGTAACAGGAGCGGTTGAAACTTTAGCTAATAACTCGGTAAAAAAACTTGATAAAGAAGCCGAAGCGGAAACAGCAGGTAAAAACTTTGTTAGAGGTGCTAAAAAAGGTATTGATAACAAGCAAGAACAAGAAAGCTTGTTAAGTAAAGTTGCTGGATTAGGTTCTAGTATTGTTAAATGGTTCAATAATGCTATTGGTAACCATTCACCATCACATATAGCTAGAAAATCATTGATCTATTTCTTAAAAGGTGGAGAATTAGGTTTAAAAGATGAACAAAACACATTGTTAAATGATGTTAAAAATCTAGGTAGCGAATTAGTTGGTACATTTAATGGAGAACTTGAAAACGCTATGAGTGAAATGAATACAAGTGTAAATGGAAGCATTAATACTTTAACTAATGGTGATGTTCAATCTCTAGGAGGTAGACAAGCTACACAAGTAGTTAATAACTTCTATCAAACTAATAATTCACCAAAAGCATTAAATAGATTAGAAATCTATAGACAAACTAGAAATTTACAAAAAATGTATAGTAAGTAAGGAGGGGTATAATGTTAAAGTGTATTATCGAAAACGCAAAAGGCAATCAATTGGAATTTAATGATGAAACTAAATACCAATTATATGAAGTTGATGGATTATACCCTCCTAATGCTTCTATATCTTCATCTAATAATGTTGGTGATGGTTCAATTATTACAAACGCTAGAGTACCATCAAGAAATATTGTTCTTTATATAGCTATAAATGGAAATGTTGAAGTCAATAGACTTAATCTATATCAATATGCACAGGTAGGAAAATATATGAAAATGTATTTTTCAAACAACAGCAAAAACGTATGGATTGAGGGAAGAATTGAAACAATAGAAACAAGTATGTTTAGCAATAAACAGGTTTGTCAAATTTCAACTATTTGTCCTGAACCATTCTTTAAAGATTTACAAGAAACAATCAATAGCATTGATACAGTTGACAATAGATTTTATTTTCCTTTCTATACTGTTAAACCTATTCCATTTAGTGTATATGAAACTATTCAAATACTAAACTTAATCAATGATGGGAATATTAAATGTGGTATGGAAATTGACATATACGCAAGGGGTACAATCGTAAATCCTATTGTATATAATCGTGAAACACAAGAGTATATAGGTTTTGGATGTGAAGAAAGACCATTTACAATGCTTAATGGAGATAGAATTATTATTACAACTCAAACCAACAATAAAAAAGTTAAATTGATTAGAAACGCACAAGAAACTAACATTTTCAATTCATTAAAACCTAACAGTACATTTTTACAGCTAGATAGTGGAGATAATACTTTTACTTATTCGGCTGATGATGGAAATGAATTTATTGATATTAAATTTAAACATTATTCACAATATGAGGGTATTTAATTGTGCAAGTTGTATTAGCTAAAAGTAATTTTGAAAGAATAGGTTTAATTGAAAATGCTAGTGTTATATGGAATGATCGTTTTTATGAAAGTGGAGAGTATGAGTTATATATGCCTATTATACAAGAACATTTGGAATTATTATCTCAATCTCTATATGTAATAAGGGATGATAACAAAAATAACATTGGAGTTATACAAGATGTTACCTTAACACATGATAGTGATAATGGAGATAACATAAAAGTAACAGGTAAATTTGCAAGTGGTTATTATCTATCAAAAAGAGTTGTAAACAGTCAAACAATCATTTACAACACGATACCTAATATCATAAGAGGACTTGTTGACCAAAACTTAATAAATCCAAGTGAAAAGAGTAGAAAAATTGATAAAATAGTATTAGGTGCAAGACCTGATACATTTACAACTAATGTAAGTATGCAAATTACAGGTGATAACGTAAATGATAAGGTTGTTGAAATTTGTAAAGCGTATGAAATAGGTTTAAAAATGCCACTCAAAAACAATAAATTATATTTAGATTTATATCAAGGCACAAATAGATCATACGCTCAATATGATAATCCCTTTGTAGTATTCAGTGATGATTATGATAATCTTGATAACGTTGAATATACAAAAACAACAAGCGAGGTTATTAATTTTGCTTATGTTGCTGGTGAGGGAGAGGGAAGTGCAAGAAAAATTGTAACAGCCTTTAATGGTAATGAACCGACAGGAGAAGCAAGAAATGAAATTTGGGTAGACCAAAGAAATATGAGTTCAAATGATGGTGAAATTACTAATGAAGAACTAACCGAACAAATGAGATTGCAAGGGTTAGAAGAACTTAAAACATTTACTGAAAATTTTAGTGGCGATTTGTTAGATACATTAGGCTATGAATATAATAAAGATTTCTTTTTAGGCGATATAGTAACTGTACAAATGAAAAGATGGCAAGGGTTATATGCAAATGTAAGAATTATTGAAGTAACTGAAAGTGAAGATGAAAACGGAAAAGTATTTAGTTTCACGTTTGAAATTTAGGAGGTGCAAAAAATGGCTATAGAATTAGCAAGTGGATTTTTTAATGCAATAATGCAAGATGGAGTACCTGATAGAACTTATAATTGTGATGATTTAAACGAGTTTCTAAAAGGTTTGGTAAGTGAAAATGGTATTTATGCGGAGGTTTCAAGCGCTTGTCAAGTAGTAGCAAGTAGTGGAATGAATGTTGTTGTAAAAACAGGTAAAGGGCAAATAGGCTTTAATTGGTTTGAAATTGAAAGTGATACAACATTAGAAATTGCAAATAGTGATGTTGTTTTAAATCGTATTGATAGGGTTGTTATTCAAAGAAGTTTAACTAATAGAAATACAGTTATATACGTTAAACAAGGTACGTTAGCTTCAAACCCTACACCACCAGCATTAACAAGAAATGAAAGTGTATATGAGATTGCTTTAGCTGATATTCTAGTGTCTAAAAATATTAGTGCAATCACAACAGCTTTAATTACTGACCAACGATCAAACAATAATGTTTGTGGCTGGATTGTAGGATTGATTGAACAATTTGATACAACTACATTATTTAATCAATATGAAGAGGCACAAGACAATTTTATAAACAATCAAACACAAAACTTTAACAATTGGTTTAATGGCATTAAAGAAGAAGTAAAAGCAACAAGTTTATATAGAGAATATCGTTCATTATATGCAACAGTAAATGCAAATGAACAAGATATTTCAATTCCATCTAATATATTATTTGATAACAACGGACTAGATGTATTAGAAATTATTATTAATGGTTTAGTAGCGAATGACAATCAATATAGTATTAGTGATGATGGAACTAGTATTCATTTAACTAGTCCTTTAAGCGTTATTGGTACTAAAGTTGAGTTTGTAAATAAAAAGTCGGTTGAGGGTACAGTAGCTGAAAGTACAGTATTAAGAGTTGAAGCATTAGAAAAGAAAGTCAATGATAATTACAATTGTTGTTATGACGCAACAGGAGAAAACGATAATGTCAAACTTTCTAATATGGTTAAAGATTTCTTAAATGGTGTTGGAAACTATGCAGGTGTTCAAGATACATCTTGCCTTTATATTAAAGTTTGTGATGTGCTAGGAATTACAAGTACGATTGATGGGAATGTATTTGATTTCAATAGTACAGCGACAACAAATAGAAGAGTTATAGTTGATTTTGCAAGTGCTACAATTCCTTTGATTAATTTAAGTGGAAATATAGCTATTATGAGTTGTACCGATCACATTTCAATTAAACACGCTAATATTAAAGCAACTAAAAGAAGTGGGCAAACAATGTATGGTTTCTATGGAGGTCATTATGACGATTGCCACATTAATATTGATTGTGCTAGTTCAACAGGTACTTGCTATGGTGCTTGGTCTTGCAAAGATGTTTCAAATAGTGAAATTAATTTAACAAACGTTTCAAATACAGCGTATGGAATTTATGAATGTGATAAATCATTATTTAACAATATCTCTATGAGTTCAGGAACATCAATAAGATTAAGAGGTAAAAAGTTAATGATGGGTAACTTTGTAAATAAATCTATTGATGTTGACTCAAGCGTTACAAATATAGGAACTATTACAGTTTAGAAAGGAGGTATGTCTATGAAAGAACTAAAAGCCTTGCTAAAGGTTAAAAGTATCATGACACTAACAGTCATGGCGGTATTCGTATATATGGCAGTAACAGGGCAATTATCAAATGAATTAACATCAAGTGTAATTACCGCAGTTATTACATATTACTTTACTAAAAAAGATGTGGAGGGATAGACAATGGACGGAAATACAACAATTAGTGTAGCGTTATTGATTTCAGTTGCAAGTATTGTATTTACCGCATTGAATTATCGTAGAAACGCAAAGAAAGATGATGAAGAACATCAAAGAGAAAAAGAGAAGCAAGTAGAAAATAGATTAAAGATGAATATGAAATTAGATCAATTATGCAATACAACAAATGAAATAAGAAGCGATACAAAAGCAACATTTGAACAAATGAGGAATTTAGAGAAACGTGTTGGACTTGTAGAGCAATCGACAAAAACATTGCATGAAAGATTAGATGATCACATTAAGCAAACAAGGGGCATTGATGAATAATCAATGTCTTTTTTTATTTGTAAAAAAAACTGAAAAAATTTACTGTAAAATATTGACATTTATATGTAATACATATATAATAAAGGTGTAATAAGAAAGGGAGTTCAAAGGAACTCAATAAGGATAAGAAAAATGATTAAACATTATTACATTGAAAACGATAAAAAAGTTTATTTTACAAAGGAACAAGAAGAAGAATTAACATATGGTAGATTAAGCAAGGAGTTAATTGGTAAAGTTGGTTCAACAATATTTCATGATGTCACTTGTAAAGTGAAAATCAATGGAATATTTGAAGATATAGAAGTAACTGAAACTGAAATGTATCTTCAAAGATATGTATTAGGTGATTGTCAAAATTGCTATGTTTATATAGATAAACAAGGTAATCATTACATTGAAGAAACTGATAGTACAATTACATATTATTTTGAATACAAGGAAGAATTTATACCTTTAATTCCACTAGCTGGTAAAGATTTAGAAATCATAAATAGAAGATACAACGTAAATTTAGGAGGGAAATAAAATGATCGAATTTATGGAAGTCAATGTAAACCCTAAAAAAAGAAAAACAGGGGATTGCTCAACAAGAGCATTGGAAATTATTATGTGAAAGTAGGAGGTGATAAATAATGTTGGGTGAAATATTAAGCGCTCTATTTTGGGCAATGGTGAAAGGAACTATTTTAGTAGTTTGTGTAGTTGGTGGTATGAAATATGCGAATGATCACGCTGACGATTAAGTGAAATTGTGTGAAAGTTCACAACATTATTTAAATTTAGTTTTATATAAGTATTATAGGAATTGAAAGGAGAAATAAAAATGAGTAAAAAAATAGTTAATAAATTATTAGAGAATGGAATGATCGTTGTATTTGATGTGGACGGAGTTTTAGCACCATATGAATGGGGTGAAAATAGCCATTCATTATCTACTGTAGATTGGAATTTGGGATTTCTAAATGGCGAAGATTTGTACGCTAATATAAAGCCGATTAAAAAATTACAAAAGTTTATCAATAAAAAAGATAAAAATGAAGTCTATGTTTGTTCATGTGGTGAATGGTTTGAGATATTTCCAAAAACTGATTTTTGTGCAAATAATTATAGCATACAAAAAGAAAACATCGCTATTGTAAAAAATGTTAATGACAAATTGACATATCTAGATAAATTATGTGAACTTACGAAGTATCCACAAGAAAAAATAGCAATAGTCGAAGATACAGTAAGTACATTAGATTATATTGCTAGAAATAGTGATTATATGACAGTTCATGTATCTTCATTCTTTGATTTAAAAGGTGAATAATATGAGAGAACATTTTGAGTTATTTGATAAAAGTGGATATTGTCCTTATTGTGCAAGTAAATTAGAACCTGAAACATATGATTACTATTATGATGGAAATATGCACCACGAGGGCTGGTATAAAGGGTATACAGGCAAATATTACTGTCCTTATTGCGATACAAAGTACAAAGAACAATTAGAAAAAGAAGAAAAACAAAAAGCACAAAAACAATATGAAGAAAAAGTTTCTAAATATGATAATGAATATAAATATTATTTAGAAATAAGAGAACTAGATAATCTTTATACTTTAAAATTGACAATGAAAGAAGTAGAAGCATTAAGACATTTAATAAATCAAAATGATAGATTTAAAGAATTAGATTTACATCACGCATTTAAAGAATTAAATCATATATATTTGAATTGTGATTATGAGAATAAGGTAACTCCTGCACAACGTAAATGTATTGATTTAATTGAGAAAAATACAAAACATAAATTTTACGGAAAGACATTATCAAGCGCTAGATTATTTATTTCAAAGTATATTGAAGAAAGTAAAAGAGGTTGAAGAAATGATAAGTAATATCATAGCTTTCTTTATTGGAAATCCTCCATTAATGAAAGCAATATTTATCATAACACCATTTATTGTTATGTGGTTGGGATTTAGAAAGATAAAGAGGGTTTTAAAAGATGAATGAATTTGATGAAATTATGAAAACTGTAAATGAAAGTTTTCAAATAGTAGAAAAAGAAAAGGAAGAGAAGCCTATTCAAATTAAAAGAAAGAGGACTTTGGAGGATAGCACCATGTATAAGTATTATGAAGCAAAAAAGAATTTATTAGTACCCATGAAGCTTAAAAATGGAATGTATAGGCTCGTAAAAATACCTAAAGGTAAAATATATCGTTATTATACTGAAATCAACAGGAGGGGCAAAATAACGCTATGTAAAGAGGTGTTTAATAAAGAGTGGTTACGTGATGTTATTACAATGCCTAGAGAAGATTTTAAAAAGTATTTTAAAGATGTGAAAAAATGAAGCATGGTAAGAGATTAAATTTTGAAATGAAAAAGCTGTTAGTTGAAAATGGATTAAACCCAAAAGAATGGCTTTATGTTAAAAATCTAAATGATAAATTGGTATTGATCAATACAAAGAACAACACCATTAAGGAGTTAGAAAAATGAGACCTTATACCAATGAAGAATGTTATCAAGCTTTGTTAGATGATTACATTGAATTAGAAAATAAGTATGAGGATTTAAAAGAAGAAATTAAAGGCAAAGAAGAAATCATAGAGTTTTTAAGAAATGAAAATGATGAACTCTATCAAAAAACAAAGAAACTAGAAATTGCTTTAAAAAGGAGTGAAAAAGAATGAAAGATAAAATTATATTATGTGTTGTGTGTGTTATAAGCGTTGTAGCGTTAAGCATAACATACAATAGTAAACAAATTTTACAAAAAGAAAACATGAAGTTAAAAGAAGAAATAGAAACTATAGAAGATGAAAAGCTACAGGTAGAAGAAGATTATAGAAAATTGGTAGATGGCTACAATGATTTAAATGAAGCATATAGCAAATTAAAAGTTGAATATGACAACCTACCAAAATGAAGAGCAATAGGCATTTACAAAATAACTAATTATTGTGGGTGCTATGAGTGTAATGGCAAATGGGTAGGTAGTCCAACAAAACTAGGTACTAATTATGTTGAGGGTAGAACTGTTGGAGTAGATACCGACTATATACCTTTAGGAAGTAAAATTATGATAGATGGTCATGTTTACGTTGCGGAAGATACAGGCTCATTCAATGGGCAAGTAATTGATGTATATGTAGATGATCATTCTAAATTTGATATGAAATACAAGGAAGTTTATATATTGGAGGATAAATAAAATGAAAATAGAAGAACTAGAAAGTGCTATTGAAAAACAAGAGCAAATACTAAAAGATACTAAATATTATCTTGATAACCTCAAAGAAGAAGTTAGTAAATTAAAAGATGAAGAAGATTATACACCTGTAAATTGGAAACCTAAAGATGGTGAAAATGGTTATTTTGCTAATTCATGGTTAAATGTAGTTAATATAGTGTTCTTTGAAAATGAAGATCAAAAGCAAATTCTAAAATACAATCGTATCTTTAAAACCGAAGAAGAATGTAAAAAATATTGTGAAATTCAAAAAGCATTTAGAGAAAAGGCTAGACCATTTATTTATAATGAAAAAAATCATTCACTTTGTTATAGGTATATAGTTAATGAACTTGTAATATCTACTTTATATTTTGATCAATTTGATACTTTATACTTTGAAAGAAATGATTTAAAAGAATTAATGGAGCGTTTTGACGAAAGTGATATTAAAAGATATTACTTGAATATTGATGATTAAATCGTTGTACTTATCATTTATATAATAAATATACGTAAGAGTACGTACCTTTTAATTATCATTGAAAAAACCCATCAAAAAAACCCTTTAATATCAAGGGTTTCTTTTTTTGCTTATTTATTCAGTTTCTTCAAGGAAAACATATTGAAAGCAAAATACGTTGTAAAATATTGCAAATTTGGTATAATTATATTAGGAGGTAAAGTTAAATTATGGAAGAATGGAAAGATGTAAAAGGTTATGAAGGGTATTATAAAGTTTCAAACTATGGCAATGTTATGAGTATTGAAAGAGTAATTGATAAATTTCATCATGTCAAAGAAAAAAAGATGAAACCATTTATAAATAATGGATATTATAAGGTTAGTTTATTTTGTGACAAAAAAAGAAAAGATATGTTTATACATAGATTGGTAGCACAAGCGTTTTTAAATAATTTTGGTGATTTACCATTTGTAAATCACATTGACGGAAACAAATTAAATAATAATGTTGCTAATTTAGAATGGTGTACAGCAAGTGAAAATATAAAACACGCTTATAAATTTGGAATGTTAAAAGGAACAAACAAACCAATTTTACAATACGATCTAAACGGAAATTTTATAAAAAAATGGAATAGTGCAAAAGAAGTTGAAAGAGAGTTAGGTTTTAAGTCATACAATATATGTAAATGCTTGAAAAATAAATGCAAAAAATCATATAATTATATATGGAAATATGAAAAAGAAGAAATCGCATAAATTTCTTCTTTTTGTTTTAACTATATTTTTAGAGATATTTCCAAAGTGAAGGTGGTAGCTTCTTCTTTGTTCCACCTTCCATTTTTTCCTGTCTTTAAATAATCAACTTTATATACTAAAGATTTTAATAAATCATTTTTATCTTGAATACTTAATTTAGAATATGTTTTTAAACATTCACTTAATTTAGGGATTGCTTTTTTATATCTAATAATTTTATCTTGGTTAGTGTCTTTTAGAATTTCTTCCTTTGTTTTCTCTATCTCTTTTAGTTCGCTTTCTATATCGTTTTTATCCTCAATGTATTCATCATAAGTAAATTCTTCACGATTGTATGATCGTCTTAAATTCTTCAATTCTTTCTTTAAATCCTCAATTTGCTTTTCAATCTTATTTAATGTTTTAGCGTTGCTTTTAGCTTCTTTGATTATTTCTTGCTCATAGTTATCTACATAGTATCTAAAATCATTTAGTTGTATTTCTAATGCCTGTAATAATCTTTTTTCTACAAGTTGCAACTCACTAGAAACATTGTCACAAAACGGAGTTAAACATATCAAGCTATCATTTTGTTTAACTTTCTTGTTATAAGTGGTTATAATCTTATCCCATTTGCTGTCTTTGATTTCAAGCACTTCTTTTAATTGATACCAATGATTAGCAAGGTTTTTCCCATCATAGAATTTATCAATGTTAGTAGGAAACCACCCTTTAACTGTATCTCTTGATATATTCATTTTTTTAGCTATTTGAGATAAAGAAAGATTAGATTTCTCTTTTGAACTTCTCATAAAGTCTAATAGTTCTTGTTTATCATACTTATATTTTCTAAAACCATTTTTTAAATGCTTTTCGTTGTATGGTCTCCTTATCATATGCCTACCGCATTTCTTACAAAAGACAACACCAGCTAAAGGATTAGAAGCGTTTTTATTTCCACCTAATTTAGATGATGGGTGAGATTTTAATATCTCTTGTACGTTTTTAAATTCTTCTTCACTTATTAATGCTTTATGCTTTCCTTTGTAGACATAGTATTTATCATTTAGCTTTCTTTTTTTGACAACCTCACCATTAATAATCTCTTCAACTGTTTTAAACTTTTCCCATGTGTTATAACCACAATAAACCTCGGATGTAACTATATTTCTAACCATAGCAGGTGTCCAATATTCATTCTTTCTAGCCTTGTATTTGTACTTATTTAAATGGTTTGCTAGATTGCTAGTACCAACACCCTCTAAAAGCATTTCAAACATTAAAATAACTGTTTGTGACTCTTCCTCATGAGGTTCTAATATAAAGCGATCTTGTTCATCATGTAATTGCTTTCTTTTATATCCAAAAGGTGCTGAACTCCCTATGTAATAACCGTCTCTAACCGATTTATGCCTACCTCTATTCATAACATCTTTAGCATAGTTACGATATTCAGCGGATTGTATCATACGCATTTCAAGATACTTTTTATCCATAGGATTTTTTAGGTCATAAGTTTGGTCAAGGGTTGCTATTAGAGTGTTAGTAACATCAAATATTTTTAAAACATCACCAGCACCATACATACCACTTCTACTTAAACGTTCAGGGTCAACACACCAAACACGTTTTATATTTCCATTTTCTAATCTTCTTAAAAGTCGTAAAAAGTCAGGTCTATCTTTTATATTTTCTCCACCTGATACAATTTCCCTATATATATTTTCTTCTTTAACAGGCTTTCCTGTAGTTTTTATACATAACTCTTGTAATTGTTCCTCATGCCTTTTTAATGTGATCTCTATTGGTTCTTTTATGTTGTCACTTCTTGATTTTCTTAATAGCATTAAATCTATTTCTTCAAATATTGGAATTTTGTTCATTAATTAACACCTTTTTCTTATTGTCATAAAGTTTTCAAATAGTTAATATTTAAATATAAAGTATTCATACATAAATCAATCATACATAACATAGAATTTTTTGAGGTGATCAAATGCAAATAGGAAATACTACAATCAATTTTATAAACCCACCAGCACAAACAAAAGACAACCTAAAAAATCTATATGATACTTGCAATAGAATATTCAAAGATGAAGCGTTATTTTATTCAAAAGATGAAATAAAAAAATTAAAGAAAAATAAAAAGAATATTTGGTTATGAGAAGCGCAATGCTTCTTATTTTTTTGATTGTTCTTTAGCTTCAAGGTACAATCTCATAAGGCTTTCATAAAGTTCTTGTTTTTCTTCAAGTGGTATGACCTCATTTGTAAATATCGTTCTTGCACGTTCCAATAAATCAACTGTTTCTATTTCATCAGTTACAAACCCTAAAGTTTCTAATGATACGTTGAAATAATCCGCAAGTGTTTTAATTTGATGTATATTTAAGTTTCTTCTTCCTGTTTCTAAATTAGAAACTTGTCCTCTAGATAACCCACCCAATACAGTTCCCAATTCATCTTGTGTCATAGATCGTGACTTTCTTAAATGTTTTATCTTTGCTCCTATTTCCTTTGTGTCAATACTCTTTTGTATCTTCAATATTAAAAACTCCTTTCTAGTAATAATTCTAATATATCATAGTGTATTCTAATAGTAAACTTTTTATACTGAAAATGTATTTTCACTATTGCCAAAAAATAAAAATTATTGTAAAATAACATTGTCAAGGGAGCGACAGTTATAATGACATTGCTTCAAATAGTAGAAAGGAGATTTAATAAAGACGATTTATAGAAAATTTATGCAATTTAATGGAACGTATGTTCTTATAATTAAAAAAGTTATATCATGATGATATTACATAAATAAAGAGGGCGATTATATGAATAAATTGATTGATGAATTAGAAAAACTTATTTTTGAGGAAAATATCAAATTTCAAAAACATCACATAGAAAGCCTTAAACAAAAGATTGTTGAGATCGAGCAACAAGCAAATTTTTATGATGATGATATAAGCGAAATTGATTATAAGGAGGTAAAAGGCATGGTTTAATCATGCTTTATACAAAACGCTTCAAATAGTAAAGAAAGGAGGTTTATTGAATAGTGAGAAGAAAAAAACTAAAGTTGTGGAGAGTATCACATGATCTCACTCAAAAAGAAGTGGCTAAAGCATTAGATACAGCACCTAGTCATTATTCACTCATTGAGCAAGGGATAAATAACCCATCATATGAATTATTAGTTAAGTTTGAAGATGTTTTCAAAACTGAAAACACATTAAGATTGTTTGAAAAAGAGAAAGGATAAAGGAAATTATGTCACATTTTACAGTAGGAGTTATTTGCAAAGAATTAAATGATTATGAAAAATTATTAGCACCATATCAAGAAAACAATATGGAAGATTGTCCAAAAGAATATTTGAAATTTACAAGCACTTCAAAAGAAGAAAAAGAACGCTATGAAAATGATACAACCGAACGATTTGTAACTGATGATGGAAAGTATCTTTATACATGGGATAGTTGTTTTAAAGTAAGAATAGATGAAGAGGAATATGAGAAATTAAAAAATCTCAAAGGAACAAAAGTATCTTCTTATGGTTGGGGAAGCAAAAGGAAGTTTTACAAACTTGATCATTCACTTTTAAAAGGAGAAGTAAAAGAAGTTCCTTATAAAGAATTATGTCCAACTTTTGGTTGTTTTATGGAAGAGTATGGAGATGGTGAATTTGACAAAGAAATGAATGATTACGGTTATTGGGAAAACCCTAACGCTAAATGGGTTGGTTCGGTTTTGAAGACACAACAAATGAAACAATAAAAAACTATGATAAAAATTTTGAGAATATTGTGAATAAAGAAGAATACCAAGATTATTATTTTGTATTAGTAGATTGTCATATTTAAGAAAGGAACAAAGAAAGATGAAGATTACAAATATTTATAACCTACCTCAACCATTGGTAGACGCTGTTACAAAAGATTATCAATACAAACCAAAACAATATAGCGTAACAGCATTATTAAAAGGAAGTTGCCAAGCTGTTTTAGAAAGAAGATATGGACATTTAGTTGAGCAAGATGTAAGCGAAATGATTTGGGCATTGTTTGGTACAGCGGTACACAGCATTTTAGAAAATGCACAAGAAACGGATACCCAATTAAAAGAAAACTATCTTGTTATTGATATTAACGGATATAAATTAAGTGGAATTTTTGATTTATATGATGAAAAGACAAAAACAGTAACGGACTACAAAACAGCTACAGCTTGGAAAGTTATTTTTGATGATTGGGAAGATTACCGACAACAATTATTAATGTATGCCTATATGTTAAGAAAGATTGGTTTTGAATGTGATAAGGGAGAAATCGTGGCTATCTTAAAAGATCATTCAAAAACAAAAGCTAAAACTGATAAAAATTATCCTAAATTGCCTGTATATAAAAAACAATTTACATTTACTGAAAAAGACTTTGAAGAGATTGAAAAATTTATCTTATCAAAATTTATTGATATTAGCGTTGCCGAAGATACGGACACTGATAAATTAGAGCCTTGTTCACCTAAAGAACGTTGGGAAACACCAACAAAATATGCTGTTAAAAAAGAGGGTAGAAAAACAGCTTTAAAAGTATGTGAAAGCAAAGAACAAGCTGAAATATATATAGAAGCTAAAGGATTAGATAGCAAACATTACATTGAGGAAAGAAAAGGAGAATGTAAAAGATGTAATGATTATTGTAGCGTTAATATCTATTGCCCATTCTATAGAAAAATGAAAGGGTTAGACAATGAAGAAAACGTATGCAATTTATAACCACAATGATGAATTGATATTTGTTGGTACTTGTAAAGAGTGTGCTGAATTTCTAGGTCATAGCGTAAATACTTTTAGTTCAATGGCAAGTAAGCACAATAGAGGATTAGTCAAAAAAGGAAGAGAGTTTAAGATTTATACATTAGAAAAGGAGAAAGAAGAAAATGATTAAAAGACAAGAATTAGTAAATGATATTTTAGATATATATGATTATGTAGACCATTTAGAAAAAGAGGTTGAACGTTTAAAACCTTATTCAATCAAGGAAGAAAAAGAAAATAGTGAAACATTAAACCATATTGATTATTTAATGATTAGTATAGGAAAACAAAAAATTTTAGATAGGTGTTTATATAGCTGGAGAGAAGTTAAAGCGAAGTATGATGAAGAAAATGATACTTATAACGTAACTTCATATAATGATTGGTTAAATGAAAAATTAAGACGTGATGAAATACCTGATAATATTTCACTTGATGAATTTAGAGTTTATTTTAGAAAAGAATTACAAGAAATGTATGAAAAAGAAAAATCAATAGCATTAAATAAAGCTAAAGACATTGAAAATGTGGAGGAAGAATAAAACATCAATATGAATTATGAAGAATATATAAAGGAACATTTTCAATATGATAATCAAACAGGCTTACTTTCTAGAAATGATAGAAAAGGTGGTTTAGGAAGTGTTGATAAAGACGGATATTTGATAATTAAAGTTAAAGGAAAACAATTTAAATATCATAGAGTTGTTTGGCTATTATGTTATGGTCAATTTCCTAAAAAAGAATTAGATCATATTGATAGAAATAAACTAAATAATAGAATTGAAAATTTAAGATAAGCTGATAGGCAATTACAAATTGAAAACCAAAAACCAATTATCAATAAAGATACCAAAGAACAACATATATATTTAGATAAATCAACTAAAGGATTAAAAGCAAGATATGTTGTAAGAAAAAGACACAAAACTTATAGATTTAGAGATATTGAAGAAGCTAAAAAAATGAGGGATAAATTATGGAAGAAGTAAAAGAAGAAGTAAAAAAAGAAAAATCAATATTTGAAACACTAAATAGTATTGATGTAGGAGATAAGATTGAAAAGAAAAACGGATTGTCATATTTAAGTTGGGCATACGCATGGACGGAAGTTAAAAAGCTATATCCTAATGCAAATTATAAAATTTATGAACGTGATACACAATTTGGACCAGTCAATTATTTTACTGATGGCAAAACGTGTTGGGTTAAAACAGGAGTTATTATTGGAGATTTAGAACATATTGAAGAATTACCTGTCATGGACCATAGAAATAAATCAATTCTATTAAATAATGTAACATCATTTGATGTAAATAAAACAATTCAAAGGAGTTTAACAAAAGCACTTGCAAGACATGGTTTAGGTTTATATATATATGCTGGTGAAGATTTGCCTAAAGAATTAAAAGAGGAAAATAAAAAAGAACAACCAAAGCAACAACCACAACAACAAGGCTTTGAACAAGCTAATTTGATGGCTAACATTGATAATTGCTTGAAAAAATTAAAAGAATTAGGTGTTGATATTAATAGTAAAGGCTCAATTGATTTTATTAATAAATACAACAATAATTTACATGACATTAATATCATGACGGATAGCGAAAAATACAATTATCTAAAAGTATTAAATGAAATGATTAAGTTAAAGGAGAAACAAAATGGCAATAAATAAAGTAGTAATGGTGGGGAATATGACAAGAGACCCTGAATTAAGAAGAACAGCAAACGGAAACCCTGTAGCTTCTTTCACTCTTGCATTAAATAGAATTCAACAATCAAGTGACGGACAACAAGCCGATTATATTTCATGTGTTGTATGGGGTAAGATTGCTGAAAGTACAGCGCAATATTGCTCTAAAGGTTCAAAAGTTGGAGTTGTAGGACATTTACAAAGTAGATCATACGATAACGCACAAGGTCAAAGAGTGTATGTTACGGAAGTTGTATGTGAACAAGTTGATTTTATCAATACAAGAAACCAAGAAAATAACGCTCAACCTCAACAAGTAGAAAATAACCCTTTTGATCAATCTTTCAAAATTATGGATGAAGATTTACCATTT
>OJNH01001662.1_pt1 | contig 16870 bp, 10 predicted proteins | sample 1597361 | NCBI WGS metagenome assembly OJNH01 (sample SAMEA2452136, study PRJEB22498) | human gut metagenome | biome: human feces; feature: human gut; material: feces | place: Australia | collected 2012
GATACGCTGATGACCTGATCTGTATCTGTAAGAGTAGAAGAGCGGCAGAAAGAACGCTGGCAAGTCTGACAAGATTTGTACAGGAAAAGATGCTGTTGAAAGTAAACCGGGAAAAGTCGCATGTGGCCTATATATCGAGCCCGCAAACGAAATTCTTAGGGTACGGCTTCTACTACAATCGGACAAAAAGAGAGGTAAGACTGACAATCCATGAAAAGAGCAAACAAAAGCTCAAGGATACGATCAGGAAATTACTCTCTCGGAGTCCGAAAACGAGCATAGAGAGTGTGAAACAGCTACTAGCGCAAAAGCTTCGGGGGTGGATGAACTACTTCCAATTAGCAGACGCCCAAAGATGGACGCAAGGGGTGGATCGGTGGATACGACGTCGCATCCGCCAACTCTTGTGGAAAACTTGGAAAAAGGTAAAAACAAGAATCAGGGCCCTTGTGAAACTGGGGGCGGACGCTAAGCAAGCTTATTACTGGGGTTGTACCCGGAAGGGTTACTGGCGGATATCCAACAGCCACATTCTCACGACCACCCTGACCACGGACTTCCTCAAACAGAGGGGATGGTCATGGTTGGGATGCTTTAGAGGTTAAAACGTTAAGAAACCGCTGAAAAACCAAGGTGACTTGGCCTACCAGACCGGTACGGGCAGCGGTGTGAGAGGGTGTTCGCTGGAAATCAGCGAAACCCTACTCGATTACAAAGTAGGGATTGTTCAGTTCCGAAACCTTTGCAAATTCAGCTTTGCTGTAGGCATTTTCAGATGCAGACTTCAGCATTGAATTTCTACCTACGACAATCGAGGTTTCCGTCACATCAGCATTTGCAGCTTTGAGTAAACCTCCCGTGACGTTAAAGATTGCATTTTTGACAGTCAGGTTGGCTACCGTCATCTGTCCTTTGTTTTCGAAAAGACCTTTGTTTACTGCAACGCTGTTCCATTCGGAAGTTCCTTCGTTGTAGAATTCAGCTCCTTCACGGACGGTGAGGGCATTGCCATTGTCTTTTCCGAGGTTCGCGTAGGAGGCGTCTTTGCTGATTTCGAGTGTGTCGAAAGAAGCGTTTCCACGGTTTTCGAGATTGCCGAGGAGCTTGGAATCGGCAGAAGAGGCGTTAAGAGTGCCCTCGTTTACTGTGGCGGTTGAGGCCGCGACCGTGAGACTGGATTTCGCTTCCAACGATCCTTTGTTATCAAGCGTGCTTCCTTCATTGACCTCGATATTTTCCCAAGAAGAAGCGCCCGTGTTGTGAAGGATACCGTGGAGAACCAGAGTTTTTCCGTTTGCGTTTCCGGAATTGACCAATTCTCCGTCAGGGGAAATCTCGGCAGAGCCGACAGTGAGGGATTTGGCGTTCGTGAGGTGTCCGGAAACCTCCAAACATTCGGCAACATTGAACGTCCCGGCATTGGAAAGCTCACCGGAAATAGAAACGTCGGCAAAAGATGCTTTTCCGCTTTCCGAATTCTTAAACACTCCGGCGTTATTCAGCAAGGAAGCGTTGGCAGTTCCGCTGTTTTCGAAAACGGCCTGTGCCTTGTTGGTCAAAACGTTGCTCTTGGTTTCACCTTCATTATGGAATGAGCCTTCGTTGATTGTTTCTGACAGTGCTGAAGTATCAAAAAGAGCGTTTGCTTTATTGGCAACAGTTCCCTGCTGGACGAAAGAGGCTGCGGTTCCTGCGTTATCTTCCAGTTCGAGTTTTCCGTTGTTTGTCAGGGTCCCATTTTTATTAACATTGAGGATATTAACGTGCAGCAAAGCGTTGGAAGCAATGTCAGCTTTACCGCTCAAGTCAACATTCCAAACAGCAAATTCTCCGTTCTTGACATTCAATGTTCCTTTCTCTTGGAGATCGGTTGAGTCGATCCAGCCCACGGATGGTGTATCAGCTCCGTGCGTTCCAAGAGTGAAAGTTCCTTCTGTAACGCAAACGCGGCCTCCGTCAGAGGAATCCTTCAGGAGTTTGCTTGTTTCATCCCGGTAGGAAGCGTCAGGAATGGAGCTAACCGCGTTGCCAACCAAGACCAATTCCTTACCGCCCGCAATAACAACAGAGTCAGCTAAAGCGATGTCTTTGAATCCCATACTCGCATCAAAATGCTGACCGGAAGCAGGGGATGTTCCGCTGATCTGCAAAGAAGAAACGGGAGATGTCTCGTCAGCGCCGTTATAGAGCGTGACTGTATTGAGAACGACCGGAGCTGAATTCGATGCTAACTGCTTCGCGCTTTCAATATTGAAAACTCCGGAAAGCGAACCCAGGAAGTTAAGGGTAATACTCTCCAGTCGTCCGTAAACCTTTTGAAGTTCTTTTGCAACGCTCGAAACGAGATCTGCTGAATAATGGGCGTCATCAATAACGAGGTTGCCGCTCTCAAGCGAAAGGCCGCTGCCGATGGAAGATTTGACGGCTCCGACAGAAGTGGAAACCAGAGTACCTGCCGGGAGTTCTACCGTTTGGCCGGGAGCGGAGGCGTCAATCTTAATGGCCTCACTCGTTGCGCCTGTGAAAAGTTGATTGCTGGAAGTTTGAAGGGCCCCGCCTTTCAAATTGATTGTGGGTTTGTTGCCGTTCAAGCTGATTCTTTCTACATCAAAAACCGAGCCGGATGCAATGTTAACCACGGTTTCGCTTGTGATTTCCTCAGCAATAAGCTGTGTCAGAGAATCTTTGTACTGATTCTTTTTATCCGGAGAGTCAGAGTCATTGATGGGCGGGACGCTGTTTAACCCGGAAATATTGTAGGTGTTGTTTCCGAGCGTTCCTCCAATATCGACGGCGTTGATTGTTCCGGCATGAAGGTTCAAAGTGGAGTCCGTAAACCATCCGTTTTGTGATGTGATTCCGTTTGTTCCGTGTTGTGTATAGGTGACTCCCTCAGCCTGAAGATTATTAATCTTAATGGAGCCGTTTTCTTCTACAGTGATAGAACCCCCGTTGGCGTTGAGATTCGCGACATTGAGGGAGCCGTTTTCTACGGTGATCGAGGCTCCATCGGAATTAAGCGTTGAAGCGCTCAAAGGGTTCCGGCTGATTACGATTTCCGAACCTTTTTCAGCAGTAAGAGCGGAAAGATTGGAATCTACGGAAGAAATGAATTTTCCTGTAGAGGAAAGAATTAGTTCTGGAGTTCTGATGCCGCTGGCATTTGCCAGGCTCCCACTGACAGTGATAGCCGAATTGCTCTGAATCGTGCCTCCGTTGTCAAACGTATCTTCTTTATCGAGGAAAGAAGCCCCGTCTTCGAGTGAAAAGGTTCCTGTGTTATTTGTAGTCTTTGCAGAATAATAAGAATTGACGGCAATAACTCCGTCGTTGTTTACTTCCTTAGCTTTGAGAGTCGTTGCCGAAAGGGAACCGTCGGTTAAAGTCTTCACAGAAGCATCCGGGCTTGAAAAGTCGCTCAAAAGAACATTGCCTTTGCTGACTGTTAAAGACTCTGCTTTCAGAGAACCGTTACGAAGATCCAAGGCATCCGATTTATTGGGAAAATTGAAATCTACATTCTTAGTGCTTAAAGAACCCGAATTCATTTTCAACGAATTGACATCTTTCAAGCTCAGAAGATTCTTTACTGTGGTTGTCCCGGCATTCTCAAAAGTAGAACCGGTTTCCAAAGCCAGATCGTAAAATTCCGCAGCATTGTTGTTCTTAAAAGTACCCGAAATTGTGGAGGCACTCGTTGAGCCGGAACTCAGCTTAATATTGCCGTCGTTTGTGACGGTTGAACCGGCTTCTGAAATCAATGCTGCGAGTGTTGTGACAGCTCCTTGGCGGTTTTCGAATGTTCCGCTGTCTTTCCCATCAGTACCGTCTGTTTTCAATAACAAAGTTTGGAGAGAAAGTGAAGGGCTTTCATTTACGAGATCGCCTGTTACATTAGCGTTTCCTGTTACAGTAAGCTTGCCCTTATTTGTGAGGGCGCCTCTTATTTTTAAGTTGCTGCCCGCTATTGAATTACCTTCAATGTTAAGTTCATTGACTGCTAATTCGGCACCTTTCTGATTTACGGAAGGAATGTCGGCTAAATTGGTATGTGCGCCCTCTCTAAGGGTTAGTTTGCCGATCTGGGCCGAACGTTGATTTTCAAGATATCCGGAAATATCAACTTTTTCAGCTGTCAACTCGCCTAAGTTAATTATTTCTGCTTGATGCAAATTGGGCCGGGCCATTTCCACATTCGCAATATGCAGTTTTCCGGAATTTTGTAAAAAGCCTACGACATCCAGATAGAGGTTATCTACTGAGACATTGGCAGAATTATCTACATAAACACCACCACTGAACGACGATGCTTGGGTGTAAATTTTTCCTACAGTAAATACACCGTTTCTGAAGCGTAATTCTCCTTCGGGGGAGACATTGTGCATTTTGTCGGGATTCATGCCGACATAAACTGCGTTAATGGTGCCTTTTGTAGGTGCAAGGGTTTCCTGATTGCCGATGATTAACTTCGACTTGTCAAGTGTTGAATTTTGCCCGTAAATGGAAACAGGGCCGTCAGCCAAAAGGATTCCGTCAGTTGACCCTACTAAACTAAGACTGTTCCCATCATTGATATAAAGGCCGTTTGGAGTACCGGTCACATTCTTGTAGATGAGATTGCTTTGCGTTAAAACGTTTGCCTCCTGCTTCATGAATTTGTCTATTTGGCCAATTACAAGAGCATCTCCGGCATAAGATCCCAAAGAGTTGTCGTTGACGAGTGTTTGATCCCATCCGTCAGCGAAAGCGGTTTCCGAGATAACGGGCAAAGCGCTAAGAAGGCTTAAAACGAGAATTGTCTTATTGAGTTTGCAAAAATGAAAGGCTCTGGATCGCTTTGTTAAAGTCGTACTGTTTCTTCCGTTAGCGTGGGAATTAGAAGCTTCGGATACAGCTACAAAACAGGAGCGCGTCCAGCTCCAAATGGATTTGAAAATTTTGTTCATAAAATTTCCTTGGGCTTGATGGGATACGTTATTGAGACAGTTGGCGTTCTGTCGTCAATGATCAATATATTTAATAGCCAGCTCACAAAAGAGCTAATGCAAATTTGAGACCGCAGCACTACGGAATTTGCAACACCACTGTCCGTTTGTTAGAGCTATGTATCTCTCGATTAAGAGAACGGTCCTAAGATTGCCGCCTTGATTAATCACCCATGAGAGTGGCGTTTTTTTGTTTCATATTTTTTTTCCAAAAAATGAGGTCGTAGAGATTTAACGACTGAACCGGAAAAGCAGAATTCCTTATAGAAAATCTGGACCGTCCTCGGGATTTTTTATTATGTTTTCATTATCGACTTTTCCTGCTGGAGCAACAGTATCAAGGCTTTAACGCCGGTTATCGGAAACCCGTAACTCCTTAGCCATTTTTTTTCCAAAAAAGATTTTTTATTTTTTCTCTGTTTCAAAAAATCTGAATCCGTGCATTTATTAGGCGGATCGTTTCAGTTTTCTTTCCGACAATGTTAGGAAAGAAGATTTCATTTTGAAAACATGGAACGAGTAAAAATCCCAAGACACGCGGATGAACCGCCGCACCTCTTGTTATGGTCTGTTGATGAGATAGCACCGATTCTTCTTGGAATGTGCACTGGAATCATGGTCAGACAGATGCTTCTTTGTATGCTCATCGGCCTCTTTATGACCAGTCAATATAAACGTGTCAGAGATAACAACCCTGACGGTTTCTTTCTGCATTATTTGTATTGGTACGGAGTTCCTGTTTGCAAAAGTAAACAGTTTGTTAATCCGTTTATCAGGAATTTCATACCATGAACATTAACAACTTCAAGGAAAGTTGGACGGGTCTTCAAAGCGAGTCTAAGTTCTATAAAAGGCTTTGCTTAGGGCTTGTAGGGGCAAATATTCTGTTGGGGTGTTTTCTTTTTACCAAAGAAACAATAGTTGTCCTTGAGCCTTGGACGCTGACGCAAACTGCACAGCTTGAGCAAAAGAAGGCGACCAGAAACTATAAAGAGGCTTGGGGTTTGGCGGTTGCCGAATTGATGGGCAACATTACTCCTTCCAATGTTGACTTTGTGGTGGAGCGATTAAAGCCTTTGCTTGATCCGTCCATTTATAACGATACCGTCAGGGGAGCCCTTGAACAGGCACAGTCCTTGAAAGAAGACCGGATCTCTCAGTCTTTCATGCCGCGCACAGTCGAATATGAAGCCTCAACAAACAAAGTTTTCGTTAAAGGGAATTCATATACAACGGGTGCTTCCAACTACGTCAACGGAGATGAAGAAAAGGGCATCAGAAAAGAGAAGACGTTCGAGTTTGTAATTGACGTAAACCACTATCTTCCTCTCTTCAAACAAATTTCCGTTTATTCCGGTACAGCCCGTACAGGCAAAGTTTTAAGACGCATGGAGCAGGCGCAGAAGCGTCAGCAAGAGCGTGAAGCAAAGCAACGTGAAAAGGAAAATCAATAAGATGCTGAACAAAAAAATTGTATCTGCGCTGCTCGGATTGACTTTTACGACCGTTATCGGCGGAACCTCTTTAGCTTCCAACGGAGCTTCTTTGGATGAAGGTACATACTGTTATGTGATTTTCAACCGCAAGGAACAAACTTTCGAAATGTACCAGAAGTTCGACAGTATGTATGCCCGTTACATTACCGGTAGTTTCAGCATTGAAAACAATCCTTATTTGGGTTATATCATCAGCGGAGTTTATGACTATGGTAACGGTGACTGGAACAATAAATATATCGTAACTGATTTATTGGAAAGCGGTTCAATGACTTGGACATCAAAAGATGATGAAAGCGATGTAAACAAATACATCCGCTGTGAAAAAGTTCCCGAAGAAATCATCGCGGAAGCCAAAGTTGACAAAGACGAAGAATAATACTCGGAATTTTCATTTTTTTTTCATAAAAATTACTCTATAAAACGAACTAAGGGGACCGTCCGCGAAGGATAGTCCCCTTTTTAATATTAAAATTATCTTATTCAATAAGAAACGCTCACAGCTATCCCCATTTCCTTTACCAATACTGCAATACGGTCCAATTCCTCATGAGTGGCCTTTTGCAGGTCGTGGTCGGGAGTTTCGCGGTCAATGGTATAAATCATTACCTGTCGGGGAGAAATCTCCTTAACGGCCTCTAACCAAGGCAAAACATACCTATCGGAAGTATTGTCCATATCCTTACCCTGAAAACCGCCCTTCAGGAACATGGTTTGGATAATACAATTACCCTTGAAAGCTTTCATACCGTCAATTATTTCACGAACAGAATAATGTCCTGTCGGACGGTCAAGTTCATGGATATAGGCTTCATCTGCCGTATCCAGTTTCAGAATATTGTTATCTACCCTACTCAAGGCTTCGAATACGGCAGGACGGTGAATGAATGTTGAATTGCTCAATACGCTGACTTTAGCTTCCGGAAAATATTTATCGCGCAAGGCAAGTGTATCCTCTATAATTTCAGGAAAATGCGGATGTGCAGTCGGTTCTCCGTTTCCGGCAAAAGTCAGTACATCGGGAACAGGCCCGTTCTTCTGCATGTCTTGCAAACGGGCTTCCAAAGCAGCACGTACTTCTTCACGTGTGGGAAGCGGCTTCTTAGGACGATGATCGGAATTAAACCCGCACTCACAGTAAATGCAGTCGAAAGTACATACCTTACCGTCTTCCGGCAACAGATTAATTCCCAAAGATACTCCCAAACGGCGGGAATGGACAGGACCGAATATGGGAGAGGGATAAATGACAGTCATTTTATTTCTAATTTTTCACCTATTTTCTACGTTTTTCAACGGCAAATATAGAAAATTGCCATAAAAAACGACTTAATTACTCTTTAAAACTTAATACGAAGCTGCATCTGCAAGTCAGTTTTTTTATTTCCCTCTATCAAATCGTTACCCGAACCGATGGTTGCACGATCCTGATAGACGGTTTGCCCGAACTTAACGAGAAACATAAAAGTTTTGTTCAAGTCATAACGTACATGAGCAGAATAACGAATCCCTCTGCCATAAAAAGAAGGGGTGTAAAATGTATAAAGCAAGCCTTTTTCAGAAGCGTAAATCCGGGAGTCGTAATCGTCCGTATGAAAGTAAGTGCCTTGCACAGATACAGCCAAAGGAAATCCAGAAAATGTATAAGCACAAGACTGGCTACACTGCCAACCTTGTTTTCCCTCGAATTCATACCCTTTCCCATCTTGCTGGCGAAAATGGTTGTAATCGACCGTAGTACGGCACACAAAACCTTTCGGCATATAAGTAAGCCTGCAACGGAACTTGTGATGATAGACAGGTAAGGTGACTTTCCCGCCTGTTTCCGGCACATCCCTCTCCTTTTGCCTGTACCGGTAATTAAGATATACCGATAAGTTCCTACGAGGAGAATAAGTGGCCTGAAACATCCCGTCCATACCTTGTGAAGGTTTGCTGATCCGATATTTCCACCAGGGAAAAGAAAACAAATCCAATGAAGCAAAAAATTTCCAATGCTCCAGAGGAGTTGCCTCTGCTGCCAGATACCAGCCGTTTTCATTCTGCGGCGTACCGCTTTCTCCAAAAGAATGGGAGAAGAAAGAGCAGTAATTATGCGAATAATAACGATGAATTAACAGCAGTTGATAACTTGTTAATAATCTATACTTCAATTGATTTAGCAAAGCATATCCTTGTTTTCCCACTGCTCCCTCTCCTACCCACACCAATTTTCCCAAACGATATTTATAATCCACACCCAGATTATAAAAATTATTTCCATGCAAATTGTATTTTGCATACTTCTTCAAGTCCGGTTCATAAGGATGATTGAAAAAATAATAAATACCTGTCACCCCTATTTTCAACTTATTCTTTTCATAAGTCAGGTTGCCTCCCGCTAATTGCATGGTAAAAACATCCATTTTATCAGCTTCTTTTTCCGTACGGTGCAGTCCTGTCTTGAAAATAGAAGTTATTTCCCCGTTTTTTACTACACCGTCCATAGAACGGTGCGAATAGAAAACAGAAAGCTCCAAGCAGCGGAGAAGTTCCATTGTAGCGGCTACCCCGCGAAAATAATTATATTCATCCGTAGAACTGTGTTTCCGAATTCCTCCCGTACGGTATTCCGATGTAGACATGGAAAACGTTTTTCCCAACCGGAAGTCCGTACTAAGCACCAGTCCTTGACCAAAACTCAACTTATAATTGCCCAATGCCAATGATTTCAATCTGCCCGAAGTTTTAAGCAGACAATAAAAAGAATAATAATCATATCCTTTTTTATTTTGCAAGGCAAAAAGCGGTTCACCCGCATCCTTCTCTCCCACTATTCCCATCTGCAAATAATCGCCATAACGAAAATCATACTTCAACGAATGATAAACAGCCGGTCCCAAATAGTTTTTATCATATCCCTTACGGGCATACAAAGGTACATCCATACGTGTCAGTATTTCCTGTTTACCATACTTCAATATCTTTTTCAAAGAAGGATAGCCTGATTTATTCTCAACAGACTTTACACAGATAAAAGGCAATAATAACTCAATAGTACGTTTATCCATTCCTTCTACCAGTTGTAATTCATAGACAGTCTGCATCTGTCCATGCACATACACATACGCCAAAAGATGTTCTATTTGAAATGCAGTCAGGAAAGGAAATTCTTCTAATTGCCGCTTGGTAGCAACATTGATATTAACCGGTTCCTGCAGACGCCTGGAAAGTTCTTCCAGTTCGTCTTCCCAGTTTCTTTCTTCCCCATCCATGGAAAGCTGTTCCAGATTTTCTTCCCACAGGGATACAGTCGTATTTTGAGCTACAAGCATAGGAGTTATTAACAGCATACTTATAAAAACTCCTACCTTGATTATCGTCATTGATAATGAGCTATTTTCAAATTTATAGACAGCGAAGTTACCTTAAATTAGTTAATTGAACAAGGAAAAACAAAAGCAATGCAACAACATTCCATAGAATGGTGTACTTTTGTGCCATGAACGGGCAGTTTAAAATAGTAATACTCATTGTGTTTCTCTTATCAGGAAGCCTCATTTGCCATGCCCAGCAAACCTCCAAAGAGAATGGAACGAAAAGTGTCTTCCTTACTCCTATGTGCGTTTATGAAGGTGACACCATTCCATACGTCAAACTGCCTACCGTCTACATTTTCAAACCGCTTAAATTCAAGAACAGGCGTGAAATGGCAAAGTACTACAAACTCATCCGCGATGTAAAGAAAGTACTTCCCATTTCCAAAGAAATCAACCGGGCAATTATCGAAACTTATGAATACTTGCAAACCATACCTACCGAAAAAGGACGGCAAAAGCATCTGAAAGCTGTGGAAAAAGGGCTGAAGGAACAGTACACTCCCCGAATGAAAAAGCTCTCCTTCTCTCAAGGAAAACTGTTGATTAAATTAGTGGACAGACAAACCCATTCCACTTCTTATGAATTGGTCAAAGCATTTATGGGACCTTTCAAAGCCGGATTCTATCAAACCTTTGCAGCATTGTTCGGTGCCAGTCTGAAAAAACAATATGATCCTACCGGAGACGATGCACTTACGGAAAGGGTGATTTTAATGGTAGAAAGCGGACAACTTTAATAACCTTCATATACAGTTTTCACCACTTATCCACAACCTGTTAAGAACATAGTTACTAACTGACACACTAAAAGTCATAAACCGCTTATTTACAAACCATTAATTCTGTTAATAACAAAATAAACAATTGTTTATTTCTCTATTTGAAAACAGGTTGAAAAACAGTATTCCAACCACTTATTAACACCCATGTCATTTCAATTTATTGAATAAATCCCAAATAACAATACCTGCTGTGACCGATACATTCAAAGAATGTTTCGTGCCGTATTGTGGAATTTCAATGCAACCATGAGAATGGTCAATAACTTCTTGTTGAACACCTTTTACTTCATTCCCCATTACTATGGCGTACTTCCTACTTTTATCTAAAGTCAACTCATTCAGCATGATACTGCCTTCGGCTTGTTCTACGGAATAAACCGTATAGCCCTCGTTCTTGAGGTTATCAACAGCTTCGACAGTGTTATTAACATACTTCCAGTCAACAGTAAATTCCGCTCCCAAAGCTGTTTTATGCATTTCAGGATGGGGTGGAGTAGCTGTAATGCCACACAGATAAATACATTCGATGCGAAAAGCGTCCGAAGTACGAAATACAGAACCTATATTATGCAGACTGCGAATATTATCCAATACAACTGTGAGCGGCAGCTTTTCAGCTTCTTTAAATTCCTCTGTACTAATGCGATTAAGTTCGGTTATCTTCAGTTTTCTATTCATAACAATCAATTTTACATCTTTCGGTTTCCCACAAAGAGTATGTCTGCCGGCAAAGATACTTTTTTCCGTTCACATCCCTGTTAATAACCGTTGAAAAGGTGTCAATAGTACAGGGAAAGATTTTTAAAAATAATACTTGCATTATTCAAAGTAACACATATTACATGAACATAACGAACAAACCAAAAAAGTTAGCCTAAATTTTCAAAGGCTATATAAACACATTTTTAAGCACTCTTTCACTAATAAATCTCTCTAAAGTTATTAACTTTGCGGTTTATCAACAAGGTGTTAATGAAGTGAAGTTATGAGAGAGTAGGGGACTTATTATCAAGCGGTATAACACTTATTTCATACGTTAATAACCGGAGTATAAAGTTTTACCTCATACTAATAACTTCATGGACAAGAAAAATTGTATTAACTTGTCCACACTATTAACAGCCTATCATCACTATCAAAGGATTTTTAAAGAAAGAAGAGAAATAAAAATTATTATTATGAATAATCTGATAGAAGCTATTAAGCAGCTGAAGAAAGAGAAGAATGCGATCATTCTGGGACACTATTACCAGAAAGGTGAAATACAAGACATAGCCGACTATGTCGGTGACAGTTTGGCTTTGGCGCAATGGGCGGCAAAAACCGAAGCTGACATTATCGTGATGTGCGGTGTTCACTTCATGGGTGAGACAGCGAAGGTGCTTTGTCCCGACAAAAAGGTGTTGGTACCGGATATGGCTGCAGGTTGTTCACTTGCCGACAGTTGTCCGGCTGATAAGTTTGCGCAGTTTGTCAAGGAGCATCCCGGATATACGGTTATATCTTATGTGAATACGACGGCTGCCGTAAAGGCGGTTACCGATGTAGTGGTTACCTCCACCAATGCTAAGCAAATCGTGGAAAGTTTTCCCAAAGATGAGAAAATAATCTTTGGTCCGGATAGGAATCTGGGAAATTATATCAACTCCGTTACCGGCAGGAACATGTTATTATGGGACGGCGCGTGCCATGTGCACGAACAGTTCTCGGTTGAAAAGATTGTTGAATTAAAACAGCAACATCCCGGTGCGGTGGTATTGGCGCATCCCGAATGTAAGAGTACGGTTTTGAAACTGGCGGATGTGGTGGGTTCTACGGCTGCTCTGCTGAAATATGCGGTCGGTCATCCCGAAAAGGAATATATTGTTGCTACGGAATCCGGTATCCTGCATGAGATGCAGAAGAAATGTCCGCAGACTAAGTTTATTCCGGCTCCTCCCAATGACAGTACTTGTGCTTGCAATGAATGTAATTTTATGAGATTAAACACATTGGAGAAGCTTTATGATTGCCTGAAAAACGAGTCTCCGGAAATAAAAGTAGATGCGGAAATAGCGGAAAAAGCAGTGAAGCCGATTAAGAAGATGCTGGAAATCTCTGCCAAATTAGGATTATAACCGACTTTGAATCTATTCTCTATATTTACGGTAGGTGACTTACTGACTTATAACAAAGAAGGTGTGTCAAAACTAACATTCACTATCATTTTACTCTGTCATTCATTTTACTCTGTCATTCAGAGCGAAGCGAAGAATCTACTCTCTTTGTGATTAGGAGAAGAGATGCTTCACTACGTTCTGCATGACAGACTATACATTAGCGTAAGAAATAAAAGATATTTTGAGCGAAACTAATGATAGGCTTGTCAGAGTTTTGACACACCCGCTTATTATATTCTATTGCTTGACAAGGATTCACGCTGTAAGGCAATATATAGTTACCTTACGGTAATATATAAAAAAGAGAGAAGTAGACTCTTTGCTGCGTTTCAAATGGCGGATATCATTACTTGGATAGGAAATTGCAAAGTTTATTCGTAGCCAATGCCCGATGGCTGATTTTATTCTTCAGCGTATTTCCCATTTCGGCATATGTTTGCGTGTATCCTTCGGGAATAAAGACAGGATCATATCCAAAGCCGGAGCTGCCGCATCTGTGCTTCGTTATTTCACCTTTTACGATGCCTTCGAACAGATGCTCCTTTCCATTGATGATAAGGGCAAAAACAGTACGGAATTGGGCTTTACGGTTCTCTATTCCTTCCATATCCTGCAATAGTTTCCTCATATTGGCTTCCGAGTTGTGCGCATCGCCGGCATAACGTGCCGAATATACTCCGGGAGCTCCGTTCAGCGCTTCCACTTCAAGTCCGGTATCATCGGCAAAGCAATCCATGTTGTAGTTTTCAAAGATATATCTTGCTTTTAGCAAGGCATTTCCTTCGAGTGTATCTGCCGTTTCGGGAATATCCGCATGACAATGGATGTCTTTCATGCTGAGAAGTTCTATTTTGTCTCCTAAAATAGCGGTAACTTCTTCCAACTTATGGGCATTGTTGGTTGCAAATACAAATTTCTTTTTCATTTTCCTTTCAATTTATCAAAACCTTCTCCATATACGCCTATGACGGAACTTTGTGAAATAAAAGCATTCGGGTCGATGTCTTTGACCAGACGGAATATTTCAACGGATTGGCGCTTATAGGCCAGCACAACCAGTACTTTTACATTGCGTTTGCTGTACCATCCTATGCCGTCGAGTACCGTCACACCGCGGTGGGTCTCTTTGGTGATGCGGTCGGCAATCTTTTCATAATCTTTGGAAAAGATAAAGAATTGCACCGACTGTCGTGCGCCGTTAACGATGTAATCCAATACGATACCAATGACAAACAGCGTTACAAAACCAAAAATAACCCGTCTCCAGTCATTAAATATGAAGTAACAGGAAGTGATGATGATGACGTCACATGCCATGATCATACGTCCTAAGGTTACATCACGATATTTATGGATGATAGCAGCAATGATATCCGTACCGCCTGTACTTCCGTTACAGTTGAACACTACGCCCAGACCGACGCCGCACATGGCAGCGCCTATCAGGCATGCCATGAAGTCCTGGCCGGGACCCAATACCAGTGGCGGCACTCCGTCGGCTCCGTTCACCAATATCTGGAAGAACCACAGAAGGAAAGTCAGCATAAAGATTGCATAAGTGGTTTTGATGCTGAACTTCGGTCCGAGAATCTTGATGGCGAAGGTCATCAAGACCGCATTAATGATGAAATACGACCATTGGATAGGGAATCCGGTGGAGTAGTAGATGATGGCTCCGATACCTGTGGTACCGCCGGTAGTGATCTGATAGGGGATGAGGAACGCAGCCCATCCCATGGCGTAGGAAATTAGTCCGAAAGTGATGAAGATGTAGTCTTTCAACTCCCTCATCACTTCGGCTTTGGTTGGTTTTGTAATTTGCATATTTGTTATTTAACAACAATATTTACAATCTTCTTGGGCACTACGATGACTTTGACGATGTTTTTCCCGTCTATCCATTTAATGGAACGTTCGTCTGCCAGTACCGTTTCCTGTATGGCTTCCGATGCTGCATCAGCAGGGAATTCCATGTTGAAACGGGCTTTTCCGTTGAATGAAATGGTATAGTTCACCGTATTCTCCACCAGATATTCTTCGTTGTATGCAGGCCATTGTGCATCGCACACCGATCCGGCATTGCCTAATGTTTCCCACAGTTCCTCACATACGTGCGGGGCAAAAGGAGCCAGTGTGACTGTGAGCTGGTTCAATATCTCTTTCTTGCTGCATTTCAGTGCAAACAGTTCGTTGACACAAATCATGAAAGCACTGATACTTGTGTTGTAAGAGAACTGTTCGATGTCTCCTGTGACTTTTTTGATTAGCTTATGCAAAGATTTCAGTTCTTCTTTGTTGGCAGGTTCGTCGGTCACCAGATAATTGCCATTGCGGTCGTAGAACAGCGACCAGAATTTCTTGATGAAGCGGTGCACGCCGTCTATGCCGTTCGTGTCCCAAGGTTTGGACTGTTCTACCGGACCGAGGAACATCTCGTACATGCGGAGCGTGTCTGCGCCGTATTTCTCTACAATCATGTCCGGATTGACAACGTTGAACATGGACTTGCTCATTTTTTCAACAGCCCAGCCGCAGATGTATTTGCCTTTGCTTGATTTGTCTTCGGTTCCTTCCGGCGATTCAAGTATGAATTCAGCCGTTGCGTATTCGGGACGCCATGCTTTGAAGGCTTCCGTATCGAGGACATCATTGGATACGATGTTGACATCCACATGGAGTGGGGTAGTGTCGTATTGGTCTTTCAGGTTCAGGGATACGAACGTGTTGGTATCTTTGATGCGATACACAAAGTTGCTTCTTCCTTGAATCATGCCTTGGTTCACCAGTTTTTGGAACGGTTCTTCTACGGCGGAAACGCCGAGGTCGTGGAGGAACTTGTTCCAGAAACGGGAATAAATCAAATGGCCGGTGGCATGTTCCGTACCGCCTACGTAAAGGTCGACGTTACGCCAGTATTCATCCACTTTCTTGTCTACCAGGGCAGTATGGTTACGCGGGTCCATATAACGCAGATAGTATGCGCTCGAACCTGCGAATCCCGGCATTGTATTCAGTTCCAGCGGGAAGACAGTTATGTTATCAATCTTGTTGTTGTCCACTACACATTTGTTTGCTGTGTCCCAAGCCCATTTGGTGGCGTGCCCCAACGGCGGTTCACCTGTTTCGGTAGGCAGGAATTTCGCTACTTCGGGAAGTTCCAGAGGCAGACAGCTTTCATCAATCATATAAGGCATACCATTCTTGTAGTAAACGGGGAACGGTTCACCCCAGTAACGCTGGCGTGAGAAAATAGCGTCGCGCAGGCGGAAGTTTACCTTTACACGTCCCAAATTATGCTCTTTCACGTATTTTTTAGTAGTAGCGATAGCTTCCTTAATAGTCAGCCCGTTCAGATTTAATGAAGAATGATGAATGAAGAATGAAGAATTAGGCTGCGCTGTAGAGCCGAACGGTAATTCTTCATTCTTCATTCTTAATTCTTCATTCCTCTTAATAATCGGAGAATTGCATACAATGCCTTCCTTGGCATCGAAACTTTCTTCGCTCACATCGCAGCCTTCTACCAACGGAACGATGGGTAATCCGAAATGTTTGGCAAAAGCGTAGTCGCGGCTGTCGTGTGCAGGCACTGCCATGATGGCGCCTGTTCCGTATCCTGCTAATACATAATCGCTAATCCAGATGGGTACTGCTTCGCCCGTAAAAGGATTGACGGCGTAGCTTCCAGAGAATACGCCTGTTACGCTGCGGTCGGAGATACGTTCGCGTTCGGTACGTTTCTTGGTACGTTCCAGATAAGCGTCTACATCGTCTTTTTGTTCCGGGGTGGTTACTTGGGCTACCAATTCGCTTTCGGGAGCCAGCACCATAAAGGTAACTCCGAACATGGTATCTGCACGGGTGGTGAAAATGGTAAATTCCAAATCACTGTCTTTTACCTTGAATTGGATTTCGGCGCCTTCGCTGCGGCCTATCCAATTCTTTTGTGTTTCTTTCAGGGATTCGGTCCAGTCGATGGTATCCAGTCCGTCCAGCAGGCGTTGCGCATAGGCGGACACGCGGAGACACCACTGACGCATCTTTTTCTGAACTACGGGGAAACCGCCGCGTTCGGATACGCCGTCTACC
>OJNH01001671.1_pt1 | contig 16788 bp, 16 predicted proteins | sample 1597361 | NCBI WGS metagenome assembly OJNH01 (sample SAMEA2452136, study PRJEB22498) | human gut metagenome | biome: human feces; feature: human gut; material: feces | place: Australia | collected 2012
CGCCGACCCTCTGCTTGTAAGGCAGATGCTCTGAACCAGCTGAGCTAAACGCCCTCTTTTGCTTTTCGAGTTGTGAACTGTGTTTGTTTCTCGATTGCGGTTGCAAAGGTACGCACTTTTTCTGAATCTGCAAATTTTTGAAGCACTTTTTTTGAGAAAAAGTTGTTTTTTTATTCCGCCAAATTGACGATTGCTTTTTATATGCTTGATTTACAGGTTGAAATAAAAAAGCAGAATCTATCGTTAATAGGAGAATTATGATGTCTTTGTAATTATAATGTTGAATTGATATGTAATATAAAGTTTTTTAGTTAATTTTGCACCGTTTTTTAAAAAATCAAAAGTAATGAATAAAAAGATTATTTCTTTAGTTGCTTGCGGTATGTTGGCTACAAGCAGCTTTGCTCAACTCAACGTCCAGTTACATTACGACCTGGGTCATTGTATGTATGGCAATCAGATAGACAATCGCCAGCATCTGACAGCAACCGTTGAGAACTTCACTGCAGACCGGTGGGGTAGTACTTATTTCTTTATTGATGCTGATTTTGGAGACAATGTCATGCGTGGAGCGTATGCTGAGATTTCCAGAGAGATTCAAACCAAACAGATGCCAATTGCTTTTCATGTAGAGTATAATGGTGGTTTGAGTTATGGATCAGGGCAAGGAGATGGTTATGCATTCAATGATGCTTATCTTGTCGGAGCTGCCTATAACTGGAATAGTGCGGATTTTACAAAAGGTGTCTCTTTCCAGGCTATGTATAAGTATTTGGCTAAGAATGGTCCATTTTGTCACAGCTGGCAGCTGACGGGCGTTTGGCGTAATACGTTTGCCAATGGTTTGTGTACATTCAGTGGATTTGTCGATTTGTGGCATAATAATCTGGTCAATGGCAATCTGATTTTGCTTTCAGAACCCCAGTTCTGGTTTAATTTGGCACCGCTTAAACGGGTCAGTGATGATTGCAAGTTGAGTATTGGAACGGAAGTGGAGATAAGTAACAACTTTGTATATACAACAACCGGACAGAATAATCGTTTTTATGCTATTCCAACCATTGCTTGTAAATGGCAATTCTGATTTAGGGAGAAATTAAACATATCAAAATACAAGGATGCAGTCTCTTAAGGAGGTGGCATCCTTTTTTGTTGACTAAAGTATTATTTCTGGAAGAATAATAACTTATACAGGGAGTTGGTTGACGAAAGTCGAAATTTGAGGAAGAATATTGGGCTCATTCAGGCTTTTTTATACCTTTGTGACGTTAACAATCTAATGTGAAAAATAGAATGAAAAGAACAGGACTTGTGATATCTTTATGTTTATTGACATGGCAGAGTATGGCGCGCCCGGCCAGAATGGAGGCGTTTATAGATAAATTGATGTCTCAAATGACATTGAAGGAAAAACTGGGGCAGCTCAATTTGCCCGTAACGGGAACTATCGTGACAGGACAGGCGCAGAGTAGTGCTGTTGCAGAGAAAATAGCCAAAGGGGAAGTAGGTGGGCTTTTTAATCTGAAGGGTGTAGAACAGATATGGGAGATGCAACAGATAGCTGTGGAAAAAAGCCGTTTGGGTATACCCCTGATATTTGGAATGGACGTTATTCATGGTTATGAAACAGTGTTTCCCATACCGTTGGCTTTGTCGTGTTCATGGGATATGGAAGCCATAGAGTTGTCTGCCTCCATTGCGGCAAAAGAAGCCAGTGCAGACGGTATTTGCTGGACTTTCAGTCCGATGGTAGATATCTGTCGGGATGCCAGATGGGGTAGAATGGCGGAAGGCAGTGGTGAGGATCCTTATTTGGGGGCAGAAATAGCCCGTGCAATGGTTCGTGGTTATCAGGGTAAAAAGTATGATGAAGAACATATTATGTCCTGTGTCAAGCATTTTGCATTATATGGTGCTTCTGAATCCGGACGAGACTATAATACAGTGGATATGAGCCGTCACAGAATGTATAATGATTATTTTCCGCCGTATAAGGCAGCGGTAGATGAAGGGGCAGCTTCGGTGATGAGTTCTTTTAATGAAATCAATGGCGTTCCAGCCACGGCCAATAAATGGCTGATGACAGATGTATTGCGTCATCAATGGGGTTTTAAAGGTTTTGTCGTTACTGATTATACGGCTATTCTGGAGATGGAGACTCATGGAATAGGAGATTTGCAGACCGTTTCAGCCCGTGCCTTGAAGGCTGGTATTGATATGGATATGGTATCTGATGGGTTTATCGGAACATTGGAAAAGTCTCTTGATGAGGGTAAGGTGACGATGGAGGAAATAGATGCGGCTTGTCGTCGTATCCTGGAAGCCAAGTTCAAATTGGGATTGTTTAAAGATCCTTATAAATATTGTTCATCCGACCGTGCTGCTACTGAATTGTATACGGAAGAAAACAGAGCGCAAGCAAGGCGGATTGCAGCCGAGACATTTGTTTTGTTGAAAAATGAAAACAAATTGTTGCCGTTAGCCCGTCAGGGTGTAATCGGTTTGGTGGGTCCGTTGGCTGATAACCGGGATAATATGGTTGGTACATGGAGTGTAGCAGCTACTACTGAACGTTACAGTACGTTGTTTGAAGCCATGAAACGTGCTGTGGGAGATAAGGCTAAGGTACTTTATGCACCGGGATGTAATCTGATGTATAGTGAAAAGGATCAGAAAGCAGCAATGTGGCAGCGTCGTGTGCCACGGGGGGATGACAAGGTGTGGTTGGAAGAAGCCATGAAAGTGGCACGGGAGTCGGATGTCATTGTGGCGGCTTTGGGAGAATGTGCAGAAATGTCAGGTGAATCCAGCAGTCGTGCAGATCTGGAAATGCCAGATGCACAGCGCAATTTGCTGGAACGGTTGCTTGAGACTGGTAAGCCGGTCGTATTATTGCATTTTTCAGGACGTCCGACAGTGATGAAATGGGAACAACAGCATGTTCCGGCAATTCTGAATGTGTGGTTTGGCGGCAGTGAGGCCGGTGATGCGATCTGTGATGTGTTGTTTGGTGATGTGGTGCCCAGTGGTAAATTGACTGCAACTTTTCCGCAGCATGTAGGGCAACTTCCCATGTATTATAACCATAAGAATACCGGCCGTCCTGCCAATTCCAAAAACTGGTATCAGAAATACCGTAGCAATTATTTGGATGTCAATAACGATCCGGTTTATCCTTTTGGATTCGGATTGAGTTATACTACGTTTGATTACAGTGATATCCGACTTGATCATTCTCAAATGAGCCTGGATGGGGGAGAGGTTCGGGCCTGTGTGACTGTAACCAATACCGGGGATTATGATGCTGATGAAATCGTGCAGCTTTATGTGCGCGATCTTGTAGGTTCTGTAACCCGTCCGGTACAGGAACTTAAAGGTTTCAGACGTATTCATCTTAAGAAAGGTGAAAGTCTGGATGTGGAATTTGTGGTGACTCCTGACCTTTTGAAATTCTATAATGAAGAACTTGAGGAGGTTTGTGAACCAGGCGACTTTCAGATCATGATAGGCCCGAACAGCAGGGATGTGCGGACAGGAACTCTGACCGTTCTCTGAAATCAGGACTTCAGGACTTGCTTTTCAGCAATTCCTCCATACGCAACATTTCGTCGCGGAATTGGGCAGCCTGGATGAAATCAAGTTTTTTGGCTGCTTCCTGCATCTGGCGGCGCGTGCGTTCGATACTTTTTTCAAGTTGGTCGCGGCTCATGTATTCTATGACAGGGTCTGCGGCCACACTTTTTTCTTCCGGCTCAATGTAAGCGCGACTTTCAGTATGGGCATCGGCATTGGCGCTGATAAGGTCTGTCATTTTCCGGCCTTTCTTGATTTGTTGTGGTGTGATGCCATGTTCTTCATTATATCTCAACTGTTTTTCGCGCCTGCGGTTCGTTTCGTCAATGGTACGCTGCATACTTTCGGTAATGCGGTCAGCATACATGATAGCCATTCCATTGATGTTGCGGGCTGCACGTCCCACAGTCTGGGTTAATGAACGGTGTGAGCGTAAGAAACCCTCTTTGTCAGCATCCAGAATGGCTACCAGTGACACTTCCGGCAAGTCAAGACCTTCACGCAGGAGGTTGACCCCGACCAGTACATCGTACATGCCGGCACGGAGATCGTCCATGATTTGTACACGTTCAAGGGTGTCGACATCACTGTGTATGTAGTTGGTCCGTATGTCGTGTTTGATAAGATAGTCAGTCAGCTCTTCCGCCATCCGTTTGGTCAGTGTGGTGACCAATACTCTTTCGTCTTTTTCGATGCGTAACTGAATTTCCTCCATCAGGTCATCCACCTGGTTCATGCTGGGACGTACTTCAATGATAGGATCGAGAAGTCCTGTTGGACGTATGACTTGTTCTACAACAATTCCTTCGCTTTGTTGCAGTTCGTAATCGGCCGGTGTAGCGGAAACGTAGATGACTTGTTTGGCCAGTTGCTGGAATTCCTCGAATTTGAGTGGACGGTTATCCATGGCTGCCGGTAAACGGAATCCATATTCCACGAGATTCTTTTTGCGCGCCCTGTCACCGCCATACATGGCATTGATCTGAGGAACTGAAACATGGCTTTCGTCAATGACAATCAGGAAATCGTCCGGGAAGAAATCCAGCAGACAGTAGGGACGGGTACCCGGTTCGCGGCCATCGAAATACCTGGAGTAGTTTTCTATCCCACTGCAGTGTCCGAGTTCGCGGATCATTTCCATGTCGTATGTTACACGTTCGTAGAGACGTTTGGCTTCGTATGGTTTACCGGAATCTTCGAAAAACTGCACTTGTTTCTGCAGATCATCTTCAATCTGATGGATGGCTGCCAATGTACTTTCCTTGGTTGTCATGAACAGATTGGCCGGATAGATGCGATATTCGTCATAACTGTTCAATCTCATGCAACTTACAGGGTCGACTTCTTCAATTCCGTCAATTTCGTCATCCCAGAAAGTGACCCTGAGCAAATTGTCTGAATAGGCCAGATAAATGTCTACTGTATCACCTTTTACCCTGAAACATCCACGGTTAAGTTCAAGGTCGTTACGTGTATACAGACTGTCTACCAATCTGCGAAGAAATACATTTCGATCCAGTAACTTGCCCTTTTTCAGATCAATGACATTGTCATAGAATGCGGCAGGGTTTCCCATGCCATAAATACAGCTGACAGACGAGACGACAACGACGTCCTTACGTCCTGAAAGCAGGGCTGATGTGGCAGCCAGTCTCAACTTGTCAATTTCGTCATTGATAGCAAGATCCTTCTCAATATAAGTGTCTGTAGATGGAATGTAAGCCTCCGGCTGATAGTAATCATAATAGGAGATATAGTATTCTACTGCATTATTGGGAAAGAAACTTTTAAATTCACCATAAAGTTGAGCTGCCAGAGTCTTGTTATGACTGAGAATCAGAGTCGGTTTGTTGACATTCTTGATAACGTTGGCTATGGTGAATGTTTTTCCTGAACCGGTTACACCAAGAAGAGTCTGTGCAGGAACGCCCTGCAATACACCTTCTGTAAGCTGTGCAATTGCGTCCGGCTGGTCACCGGTAGGAAGATAATCAGATGTTAATTCGAAGTTTGGCATGTTGAGACCGTAAATGATAATTATCGAGGTACAAAAATAGGTATTTTATCTGTAAATGGAGAGTCTGCAGATTTTTTTTGCATTTAAAAACATTCATTTTTTGCAAAAGTCATCTGAATATCTTATTTTTGCAACTCAATTTGTACAAAATGAAAAGGATTGTTTTGATTCTCTCTGCCGGAATTTTTTTGTTAACTTCCTGCAATCAATATAATAATGTACTGAAAAGTGCTGATTATGAATATAAATACGAGGCTGCCAAAGAATATTTTGTGAAAGGACAGTATTCTCGGGCGGCTCTGTTGTTTGGTGATCTGATTGCCGTTATGAAAGGTACGGTTCGTGCTCAGGAATCGTTATATATGTTGGCAATGTCGGAATATTGTGACGGTAATTATGATGTAGCTTCATCTTATTTTAAAAAATATTATCAGTCGTATCCGAAAGGTACTTACGTAGAATATGCCCGTTATTATGCCGGACGTTCTTTGTATGAAAGTGTACCTGATGTCCGTCTGGATCAGACTAATACTTATACCGCTATCAAGGAATTTCAGGATTTTCTGGATCTCTATCCATATACCAAACTGAAGGATCGTACCCAGGATATGATTTATGCCTTGCAGGACAAGTTGGTTGAGAAGGAATATATATCAGCCAAGTTATATTACGATCTTGGTAACTATATGGGTAACTGCCTTTATGGAGGAAGTAATTACGAAGCTTGCATAGTGACATCCCAAAATGCTTTATTGGATTATCCTTATGCCAGTCCGGCCCGACGTGAAGAATTTGCAATAATGATTCTGAGAGCCAAATATCATTTGGCACGTCAGAGTGTGGAAGATAAACGTATGGACCGTTACCGTGACGCTATTGACGAATATTATGGTTTTGTCAATGAGTATCCGGAATCTAAATATTTGAAGGATGCCCAGCAGATTTTTGTGGCATCAGATAAAGTTGTGAATAAAAAATAAAGTCAATTTATATAAAAGTTATGGATTACAAAAAAACAAATGCACCTACTAACACTGTGACCCGTGATATCATGGATCTTTGTGATGAGACAGGCAATCTTTATGAAAGTGTGGCTATTATTGGAAAACGTGCCAATCAGATTTCTGTTGATATCAAGAATGAGCTTTCTAAAAAGCTTCAGGAGTTTGCATCAGTAAGCGATAATCTTGATGAGGTGTTTGAAAATCGTGAACAGATTGAGATTTCTCGTTATTATGAGAAGTTGCCGAAACCTACCTTGATCGCCACACAGGAATTTATTGAGGGAAAGATCTACTATCGTAATCCGTTGAAGGAAAAAGGTACTATAGAGTAACGCTTTTTTTCTATAGAATTATGATACAGAGAATACAAACTGTCTACCTTTTTCTGGCTGTCGTCTGTATGGTTGTAGGACTGTGTACGACGGTAGGACATTTTCATCAGAATGGGGTGGAGACGATGGCATTTCATAATCTATATCTGGAAGTGACAGGAGGAGAGCGGATATGGAGTCCATGGGCTCTGTTTGTAGTGCTCGTCTTGTCGGCAGTGAGTTCATTGGTGGCCATTTTCCTTTTTAAGAAAAGGATGTTGCAAGTGAGATTGACTGTAGTCAGCAGTCTGCTGTTAATTGGTTATTACATCATTCTTACAGCATTTGTCTTTGTTTTCAAAGACCGTTATGTATGCGATTTTACTTTGAACTGGACTGCCGGACTTCCTGCTGTTGCGCTTATTCTGGATTATCTGGCTTTCAGAGGAATTATGCAAGATGAACTGATTGTGAGATCTTTGGATCGGTTGAGATAAAAATATGAGGATGATTCGGATATGACTGAATTATCTTTTGTATACAGAATACATCCAAAAGCAGAGGGTGGGGATGCTGGTTATCAGCAAATCCCCACCCTCTGCTTTTGGATGTAGTTTTTTGCAGGATATTCAGATATATCTGTTTGGTCATTTGACTCTGTTGTTATTCATTCTTGGGTCTTTTCTTGGTTTTGATCAGGTCAAACAGATATGTAGCTCTGATGGCAATTGTGCCATTTGCTGAACGTCCGAATACATCTTTTTTGCTGTTTCCGAATACATCACTTAGTCCATAGTAATATCTGCCTTCCAGAAGAAAATGGCCTGCATGTCGCGTATTGACTTCTATACCCAATCCTGCAGTAATACCATATTCAAATTTATTCTTTACCGGCAAGTCATACTGTTGGTTGACAAGGCCAGGACGTAAATTTAGGGTTGAATCATTGAATAAACCACCTTTATGTCCTTTGTCGCCAAGATAGAATCCAAATTGCGGACCGGCTACTACATAAAACATGGCTCCTTTTTCTTCATATCCCCAGCCCATTCGTGCCAGGACAGGAATTTGAATATAGCTTATATCTCTTTTGTAGGTATCTTCAGATGTTTCTATCACTTCTTCCCATCCCAGATTGGCATAGTTTATTTCTATCTGCACGGCGCACAAGCTTTTGAAGTATTTCTCGCATGTGTAACGTAAGGTTATACCTGCTGTCGGTGCTCCCTTGAAAGTCTGTTTGATGTTGGGGTCGAAAAACATCTGGTTGAGTGTATAACCTCCGTTGATACCGATAGCCAGATCATTACGCGGTTCGCCTATTTGTGCTTTTATGCTCTGACATATTATGGAAAGTGCAAATGCTGCGATGAATTTCAATTTGGTCATGGGTTCAGTCTGATTAATTCGATAGTATGCGATGGTGCATAATGGATAAACTGCATTTCCTTGTTAATGAATCCGCTCCAGTTACTGATCCGTTCGAAATCAAACTGATGCTGGTAAGGAGAGGTCTTAATCTGGGGCAGATGGGAAGTTATTCCGTCGCCGTAAGATGAGAAACCTTTCAGGAAATAGTAAGTCAGATCAAATCCAAGCATTCCGAAACATGGATATGCCGGAATTGTCGGTTTATGGAAATTATGCTGATATGTTGCGTTGAACTCCTTTGATTTTTTGGTTAAGGGATTCTTGTAAAAGGCTGAATAGGCGTAGGTGTCGAATCTATAGAAATTTTCAAGATGTTTATTCGTATATGTCTGCCATTCAGGATATCCTAATAGTTTTACTTTGTATTCCGGATATTCTTTGGAGAATTTGTCGAGAATAGGGACTAGTTTGTTGATAAGTTTGACACTTGATGAATTGGGGACAATAATATTGGTCTGGAAACGGGTGAAAACTCTCAACCATGCAAATTCATCAGCATCAATAGCGATGGTTTTTGAATTGATATCATTCTGCTGAAGCAATTTTTCCAGTGCATCTGTGAATGAAGCTCCATCTTCATCGGATTCTTTGCTGTCCACGAATATGTAATTTTGCTTTTTGAATACTTTCAGTGCCAGTTCACATGCTTCTGCCTGCTGGAATGATTTTGGTGGTGTAACAGCGAAATAATTGGGACTATTGTATACGGCCTCACCTGCTGAAGAGAAGGGGACGATAAGCTTGATACCATGCTTTTTGCAGAACTCGTTAAGGGGATTGATTTGTCCGGTATATAATGGACCGATGATAAAGTCCATGTTAGCCAATGTCTGGTTTTTCAGTACATCCTTAATGTCGCCGGCTGATTTTCCGGAGTCGAATGTGTATACATTGACAGACAGTCCGTTTTTCTTCATGCTGTCTACAGCCATTAGCACACCGCGATAGAATTCTATCATTTTGTCGCTCTCGCTATGCTGGCTTTTTAGTGGCAGAATGACTCCCATGCGAACCATATTTTGCGGTGCTTTTTCTTTTTTGGCACTGATCAGCTCTTCATTTGTAGGTGTTTTTTCTTTTTTGTCCTGTTTGGCCAGCTCGTCCCTTGAATAAGGGATACGGATAAACTCTCCTTTTTTCAGCTTATAATCAGGAGCCTTGATTTCTGGGTTAAGTTTGAGAATATCTTCGATGGTAACATTATAGTCGAGTGCTATTTTATAGATCGTTTCTTTGCGCTCAACCTTGTGTAAGTCCTTAAATTTAGGCTTGTATGTCGGATTGGTTGCATTTCCTGATTGTGCTGCTGATTTTTTCTCAGGAATACTGATAACCATACCAACTTTGAAATTTTGTGCGGTCAGTCCAGGATTAGCCTGGCAAATATCATCAGCACTGACACCGTATTTTTTAGTCAGCTGGTAAAGGGTTTCACCTGCAGCAATAGTGTGAAAACGGTTCTTGTTTGTTGCAGTTCGTTTTTGCTGCGGGATACGCAGTTGGTCTCCCTGTCTGATTCCACCTATGGCGTCAGGATTAAGTCTGAGAATATCGTCAGTTGTTACATTGTAAATCCGTGAAATCGAATATACGGTTTCCCCTTCTTTTATGGTATGTATAAAACTGTTTTCTACTTGGGCATGTGATGAAAAAGCCAAAGACAGGAACACCGCCAGGGTGCACACGGTATGTTTGATATTTGCCATTTTATTTTTTATTAATCCGACCGACAAAATTACATAAAAAAAGTGGTTATTTCAATGGGAAACATTATTTTTGCACAAATATTAAAGAATGAAGAATAGATTGAGGTTTTTGTTTTTGTGCCTGTTTGGCTTTTTCTTTTATTCAGCGATGTCGCAGAATGTTTATCCTACAGCCAATCCAAGTGCCAGTTATGTCACTCCGGATGGAGAAGAGATAGACGATGCTTCCGATACGCAGTCAGCTCCATTGGAAGGCCATTTTTTGTCTAATGTAGAAGATTTGGGCGAGTACTCTGTCCGTTATGAATGGCGGATATATAGAGAAGGAGAAGAAAATGCGCCGCTGGTTAACCGTTTTGACGAGAATCTGGATTATACGTTTACGGAAAGCGGAACATTTTATGTACAATTTTATGCAACTTTTGTTTTAGGGAATGATACGATCCAGTATCCGGCTGAAGGAGAAGCTAATCCTTTTGTTGTTTCGATCAGTGAGTCCATATTGGAAATGCCCAATGCTTTCTCACCCAATGGCGATGGATATAATGATGTCTATAAGGTGAAGGACGGTTATAAGTCTATTGTCAGTTTTGAAGCAACCATTTTCAACCGTTGGGGGCAAAAGCTTTACTCATGGAACACACTGGATGGTGGATGGGATGGTAAGTTCCATGGCAGTACGGTGAAGGATGGTGTTTATTTTGTTGTGGTAAAGGCAAAGGGAGCCGATGGCCGTGAGTATAACATCAAAAGGGATGTGAATGTATTGACGGGATATTCCGGTACAGGCAGTGGCAGTTCAAATGAGTGAAATGATGAGTGATACAGAAAAGATAGAGGTATTTGGTGCGCGTGTGCATAATCTCAAGAATATAGATGTGGAGATGCCGCGTAACAGCTTGACAGTCATTACCGGACTGAGTGGAAGTGGAAAGTCTTCATTGGCTTTTGACACCATATTTGCCGAAGGGCAGCGTCGGTATATAGAAACATTTTCGGCCTATGCGCGTAATTTTCTGGGTAATCTGGAAAGACCGGATGTGGATAAAATAACCGGTTTGAGTCCGGTTATTTCCATAGAACAGAAGACTACGAACAAGAATCCCCGTTCTACGGTCGGGACAACAACTGAAATTTATGACTTTCTGAGATTACTTTATGCCCGTGCAGGAGAAGCCTATTCTTATCTTTCCGGAGAGAAAATGGTTAAATATACGGAAGAACAGATCATAGATCTGATCATCCGTGATTATGGTAACCGTAAGATCTTTATATTAGCTCCTGTAGTGCATAACCGAAAGGGACATTATAAGGAACTTTTTGAAACCATACGTCGGAAAGGTTATATCTATGTCCGTGTGGACGGTGAAGTGACTGAGATTTATCATGGCATGAAGCTTGACAGATATCGCAATCATACTATTGAGATTGTGATAGACAAGCTGAAGGTTCAATCAAAGGATGAAAAACGTTTACGTGACAGTGTGGCTGCCGGTATGATTCAGGGTGACGGCCAGATCACAATATATGATGTAGAGAACGAAGAGGGTCGTCATTACAGTAAGCGGCTCATGTGCCCGCAAACCGGTATTTCCTATCGTGATCCGGCACCTCATAATTTCTCCTTTAATTCTCCACAGGGAGCATGTCCCCGGTGTAAAGGTTTGGGCTATGTGAGCCTGATCGATATGGATAAGGTGATCCCAGACCGTAATTTGTCAGTATATGACGGAGCGATAGCTCCTTTGGGCAAGTACAAGAACAGTATGATATTCTGGCAGATAGATGCTTTGTTGGAAAAATATGATGCATCGGTAAAAACACCGGTTAAGGATTTGCCGGAAGAAGCCTTGCAGGAAATTCTTTATGGTTCTGTAGACAGGGTACGTCTTAAGGCCCAATTGGTGCATACTTCTTCAGACTATTTTGTGACGTATGAAGGTTTGGTAAAATATATACAGACTACTCAGGAATTGGAAGGCTCGGCTTCAGCTCAAAAGTGGGCGGAGCAGTTTTCCAAAACGGCTGTGTGTCCTGAATGTAAGGGGCAGCGTTTGAATAAGGAAGCATTGCATTTTAAGATAGGCGGGAAAAATATAGCTCAGCTGTCAGCTATGGATATTGCTGAACTTTATGATTGGGTAACTCATTTGGATGAGCACATGTCTGCCCGCCAGATCCGTATAGCAGCGGAAATATTGAAAGAAATACGTTCACGTCTGAAATTCCTGATTGATGTCGGGTTGGATTATCTGTCGTTAAACCGTTCTTCGGTAACGTTGTCTGGTGGAGAAAGCCAGCGTATACGTTTGGCTACCCAGATCGGTTCTCAGCTCGTTAATGTGCTTTATATTTTGGATGAGCCGAGTATTGGTTTGCATCAAAGGGACAATGACCGTTTGATCCGTTCCTTGAAAGCGCTTCGTGATACAGGTAATACCGTGGTGGTTGTGGAGCATGATGAAGATATGATGATGAATGCCGATTATATTATTGACATGGGGCCGAAAGCCGGGCGTATGGGAGGAGAAGTCGTGTATCAGGGTACACCTCAGGATATGCTGAAAAAAGACACGCTTACTTCCCGTTATCTGAATGGAACCTGTGCTATTGAGATTCCTAAGGTTAGAAGAACTGGTAATGGACATTCGCTTTGGTTGCGTGGAGCCTGTGGCAATAATCTCAAGCATGTGGATGTGGAATTTCCTTTAGGCGTATTGATTTGTGTAACAGGAGTATCAGGAAGCGGAAAATCTACATTGATTAACGATACACTTCAGCCGATCCTGTCCCAGCATTTCTATAGATCCTTGAGAGATCCTTTGCCATACGGCAGTATTGAAGGTCTGGAGTATATAGACAAAGTTGTGGATGTAGATCAGTCGCCTTTAGGACGTACGCCGCGTTCAAATCCGGCTACGTATACAGGTGTCTTCAATGATATCCGTGCCCTGTTTGTCAGTTTGCCCGAAGCCAAGATCAGAGGATATAAACCGGGACGATTCTCTTTCAATGTGAAAGGCGGACGATGTGAAGTCTGTGGCGGAAACGGTTACAAGACGATAGAGATGAATTTTCTTCCCAATGTGTATGTACCGTGCGAGGCTTGCCATGGTAAACGTTATAACCGTGAGACTTTGGAAGTCAGATTTAAAGGTAAGTCAATAGCTGATGTTTTGGACATGACCATAAACAGGGCTGTGGAATTCTTTGAAAACCAACCGGTCATCTTGAATAAAATAAAGGTTCTTCAGGATGTCGGATTAGGTTACATCAAATTGGGGCAGCCTTCTACCACGCTTTCTGGTGGTGAAAGCCAGCGTGTTAAACTGGCTACGGAACTATCCAAAAAAGATACCGGAAAGACTTTGTATATTTTGGATGAGCCGACGACAGGTTTGCACTTTGAGGATATTCGTGTCTTGCTAGGTGTATTGAATCGTTTGGTGGAGAAGGGTAACACGGTTATTGTTATTGAGCATAATCTTGATGTGATCAAAACGGCTGATTATATTATTGATATGGGACCTGACGGAGGTCGTGGTGGCGGAGAATTGCTGGTTTCAGGAACTCCGGAACAAGTGGCTGAAAGCAAGGTCGGTTATACTCCTGAATATTTGAAGCAGATATTATATGGCAAAACAAAAGATAAATAAGACCAATGTGGCCCGCCTTTTGGATAAAGCAAAGGTGGTGTATGAATTGATTCCGTATGAAGTGGATGAGAATGATTTAAGTGCCGTTCACGTGGCAGCTTCATTAGGTGAGGATCTGGAACGTGTATTCAAAACAATTGTTCTTCATGGGGATAAAACAGGGTATTTTGTATGTGTAATACCAGGTGAACATGAGATTGATCTGAAAATGGCTGCCAAAGTCAGTGGAAATAAGAAATGTGAACTTCTGCCATTAAAGGAACTCTTGCCAACAACCGGATATATTCGTGGAGGTTGTTCACCAATAGGTATGAAGAAGCATTTTCCCACTTATATTCATGATACGGCTGCTCAGTATGATTATATTTACGTCAGTGCCGGACTGCGTGGTTTACAGGTAAAGATTGCTCCTGAAGATCTTCGTAAAGAGGCTCAAGCTGAATACGCTGTACTTTATTAATGGACAGATCTGGTTTAGAATTTACCAGTTTATTTTGTTCCAGACTGTAATGTGAGGTATTTAAATGATCGAAAAATTTTGGATGTAACTTTACATAATAAAGGCCCTTGATATCAAGGGCCTTTATTATGTAAAGTTAAGTTTAGTTTTTGGATGTAATTTAGAAGTTATATCCTAAGCGAACCTGGAATTTGCTGGTTTTCTGTTTTTTTGCAATTTCGTTGAAATCGAGAGCATAACCGATTCCGACGTTGAATTTATTGATATCGAGTGTTGTACCGATCTGCCATCCAACTTGTACGCGATTCCATTTGTCTGTAAGGGCATCTGCCATATCATCTTTATCGAACAAATTGAATGTTTCGTCCTCAGATTCGCCGTCTACTGTATAAGTTTCTTTACCCTTACCCATTAAGTTGGCTCTCAGATAGAAACCAGTAAATGGTTTGATCGTTAATTTGTCATTGATGCCAATGCCATATACCAAATTAACAGGAATGGTTAATCCAAGCGTTGTGATTGAAGTTTCTGTTTCAAATTCTGACCCGTAATCTTCATAAGACTCGCTTTCACTCCATCTTGCAAAGTTTAATCCTGCACCGGTCTCAATGAACAAAGGAAGAGATTTGGCGATTTTGAACGCATGAACATAATCTATTGAAAAACCGTTCATGTTTTGTGCGTCCGCATCATCCGGAAGATCATAGTCGTATGACATGAATGTACGGTCATATGAGAAACGCAGACCATGCCATGCTGCTACATCTGAAGTTGCTGCTGCAGATGAAGAACCTTTGCTGTTCATGAACTGAGCAAAAGACATTGATGAACAAGCTAATAACATAGCTGTCAATAAGAACTTAAACTTTTTCATAATTTTACGATGTTAAAGGATTAATAAAATATGTAATGATTTTAAGTGTTTTAGTAATTGAATGTCATTCGCCAGATATTGGCTGTGGCTTCTTTGCTTCCACGTTGTGAAATAAAATAGATATATCGTCCATCCTTGCTCCATACCGGGCTAAGGTCATCTGCGGCATGGTATGTCAATTGAGTGAAACCCGTGCCATCCATTTTAGCTACAAACAAGTCTGTATTATAATAGGTAAGAGAACCAGCTTCAATCTTACTGCTTCCTACAAAAAGCAACCATTGACCATCCGGTGAGATGACAGGAGAAGTAAAACTGTGTTCCGGATGTGAAACGATACATTCCTCAACACCTGTTTCATAGTTGATTTTCCATATCTCGCTATTTCCTGCGGCATTGGAGCGTACGCAGATAAAGGCACTTTCTCCTTTGACAGGATATGGGTTAAACCCTTGGGAGTAATTGGCCAAAAATTTGTTATTCATGTCGTAACTCCAGATACTGGAGCTGTTGTTTTCCATTCGTGTAAAGAAAATCAAATTGCTATTTCCTGAGAATATCGGAGAATAATCCTGATTGCCTGTAGTAATTTGTCTGCAAACAAAGCTTTTTTCTGCTGCAGTCAGAAAAATCTGATTGCTCTTACCGCGTGTTTCAGAAAATACAATTTGTGTACCGTCTGGAGAGTAAGAAAAATCAAGTACTGCTGTACGGTTGGTTTTCTGTATTGAAGATCCCTGTTTGTTTAAGTCTTTAATAAATATGTTGGTCGTATTGTTTCTAAAAGATAAGTAAGCTATATTTTTTCCGTCTTTGGAGATGTCCAGAATTCTGTTGGATAGCCAGCCAATGTTCTTTCCGCTTCTTTTTACTTCAGGCATGCAAACATAATCCGAAGTTTGGGATATTTGTGTAAAATCAGTACCGGATTCTTCTGGGACTGATACGACGGAATAATCCACTTTCTGTGCAGTTACTGAGTTGACAGCCAGTGCTGTGAATAAACAAGCCAATTGATATCTGAAAGGAATGAAATAATTCATATATTAATATTATTTTATTTTGTCGAAAGCTTAATTAATTTCAATTTATAAACAATGAATAATTATTTTTCACAAATATAGGGGAAATAAATGAATTCTAAAAAGGATAACCGTATCTTATATGTATATACTTTTGTATACATAATGTATACAATGTAAGACTTAATCGTCATGTAGTCAGTTTGTTATGAGTGTCCTGAAAGATGCTGTTTTTTATGTATATCCAGTCAGTTTCTGATGTTCATGTATTTAAGTTGCAAGAATGTTATGAATAGGGCGCTTTAAGGAAACAGACTGAGTAAAAATTTGAGTTTTCTCTGTTTGTGCCGTTTGAAATCTTATGTTATAAGTTTATTTGTTTGTCTTTAAAGATAGACAAATTAGGATTTTTCATTGAGTTTAGACGATAGATCAGAAAAGAAATCGTGATCTAAAGTTTTGGATATTCGCCACAGCAGATATATATCAATGCTGTTTTTTTCAAATATTTTATAAATGTTACCTCTTGTACAGCACAGTTGGTTGGCAAACCACGTAATGCTTCTGCCTTGTTGATGTAGTACATCCTCAATATGCTTTCCAATATGTATCATAATGTTGGGGGTTGGTTTAATAGGTTGTTTCTGGAAGGCTTTTGGTCAGAATGATCTGAATTATCTACCCCAGTTCGGGATAAGAAATAGTTTATAAAAAAGTTGGTAGTCTCATAAATA
>OJNH01001699.1_pt1 | contig 16589 bp, 9 predicted proteins | sample 1597361 | NCBI WGS metagenome assembly OJNH01 (sample SAMEA2452136, study PRJEB22498) | human gut metagenome | biome: human feces; feature: human gut; material: feces | place: Australia | collected 2012
CCCGACCAAGACACCTTTACCATTTAAATCACGAAGACCTCTTTTTACATCGTATTTGGTGTATAATTCCGGGTCGATGTAAGAAGATTTCTTGGATAATTCTGATAAATGCACTAACTGAGGAGTAATTTCGCTAAATGATTGATTTGTCACAATGGTTACCTCCTTTTGCGTATATACTATTTATATTATCATGAGTTACCGTGTAAAAGCAAGATATGAAAAAAACCATAATTTACTATGGTAATTTATTTGAAGATATCATATAATAGCAATAGATTTTTTTAACCTGAAATGTGCGATTCAACCTGTTGTTTTGAACCTACATTACTTTAAACGGGATTCTTATATCTGTAGTTGGATGTCGGGCCGTCACTGCCGCAAGGTACTATGGTGACATAGCAACGGAAGACAGAAGGCTGCATGCGGTTGCCCACCTAGCCGATAGCTAGGAGTCAAAAATCAGAAGCCGGCATTTCGGGTATTTACGAAAGAGTTGGGCAGCGATTGGTCGCTGCCCTTTTCTATATGTGGAAAAAGAAATGAGGAAAAAACGATGAAAAACGGATTTTTGAAAGTAGCGGTTACGACACCGGATTTGCGCGTGGCAGACTGCCAATATAATAAAAATCAAATGGTTGAAAAAGTGAAAAAAATGGCAGACGAAAAAGTTTCTCTTGTTTGTTTTCCGGAATTTTCTCTGACCGGATACACGTGCGGTGACTTGTTTTTGCATGATACCTTAGTGGAGGGCGCAAAAGATGCTCTGGCTGCATACTGCGAGGAGACAAAATCGTACGAAATCGTCAGTGTAGTCGGACTTCCGCTTGACCATAACGGAAAACTTTATAATGTGGCAGCGGTCATTTATGGCGGTAAAATTCTTGGGTTTGTGCCAAAAAGCTATCTGCCAAACTACAGTGAATTTTATGAAGCACGTCAGTTTGTAGAAGCACCGGCAGAAAACGGAGAGCATCTCTGGAAAGAAGGAGAGAGCGTTCCGTTTGGTGCCAATCTGATATTTACGCACCAAAAATACCATCGTTTTTCCTTTGGAATCGAATTATGTGAGGATTTGTGGACACCGATACCGCCATCCGGTGAACTTGCTATGGCGGGAGCACATATTATCTTGAATTTGTCGGCGAGTGATGAGCTGACCGGCAAGGCGGGATACCGCAGAGAACTTGTGAAGAACCAGTCAGCACGTACCCTTTCGGCGTATTTATATGCAGATGCCGGTGAGGGAGAATCCACGATGGATATGGTGTTTGCCGGTCATAATCTGATTGTGGAAAATGGCGTCGTTTTGAAAGAGAGCAAACCATTTGCCGGAGAAAAGGATTTGATTACGGAAATTGATTTGGGGCGGCTTCACAATGAAAGACGGCGTATGACGACCTTTACCAAAGGACAGAAAAAAGACGATTTTACGACAATCTGGTTTGATTCAAGTGTGCCGGAAGAAACAAAACTTACAAGAAGTTTTGAGAAGACACCATTTGTTCCTTCGACCCGTGCTCACAGAGAAGAACGATGTGAAGAAATTCTGGCAATTCAGTCGTATGGACTTGCCAAACGCCTGCGCCACACCGGCTGTAAACATGCGGTAATCGGGTTGTCCGGCGGTTTGGATTCGACCCTTGCGCTGCTTGTGACAGTCCGTGCTTTTGATACGTTAAATTTAGAAAGAGAAGGAATTGTCTGTGTCACAATGCCATGTTTTGGAACAACAAACCGAACTTATGACAATGCGGTTCAGTTAGCAAAGCAGTTAGGCACGTCATTACGTGAAATTCGGATTCAGGATGCGGTTATGCAGCATTTTAAGGATATTTCACATGATCCGGCGGTGCAGGATGTAACATATGAAAACGGACAGGCAAGAGAGCGCACACAGATTTTGATGGATATTGCCAATCAGGTCTGCGGTATGGTAATTGGAACCGGCGATATGTCAGAACTTGCACTTGGCTGGGCGACATATAATGGAGATCACATGTCGATGTATGGCGTGAACTGTTCCGTGCCAAAGACGCTTGTCCGCTATCTGGTACAGTTTTTTGCCGACACCTGTGAAAATGACATTTTGAAAAAAGTTCTCTACGATGTGTTGGATACGCCGGTCAGTCCGGAACTGCTTCCTCCAAAAGAGGGCGAAATCGCACAGAAAACAGAGGATCTTGTGGGACCTTATGAACTTCACGACTTTTTCTTGTATTATACATTAAGGTTAGGCTACGGACCGGAAAAAATCTTCCGTCTAGCCTGCGTGACGTTTGAAGGAGCATACGACAAAAAGACGATTGCCAAATGGTTAAATACGTTCTTTCGCCGTTTTTTTGCACAGCAGTTCAAACGGTCGTGTCTGCCGGACGGGCCAAAGGTTGGTACGGTATCGGTATCGCCGCGCGGCGATCTGCGTATGCCAAGCGATGCCAGCAGGGCACTGTGGCAGACGGAGTTAGACCGGATTTGTGACCGCCTTGTTTAAGGCGGTGCGGATGCCTTCAATTAAGAGTGATTCGGTGTATTTACTTTTGTCCGAGAGAGGAACATCCTCCAATTTAGTGCCGGCAATCAACTCTTTTTCGATGGATTCCAGTGACGGCTTCACGAGTGGGTACATGGTTGTCACGGATTCTTCTAAGTTGACTAAAGCAACACTTTTTACCTGGTCGGCATCCACGGCAACTTCGAGGTTTAATGTGGTATCTCCAAGTTTAATCTGTGAAGTATAAACACCGGGCGTATAAATCTGCTTTGTGGAACTGGTCTTTTCTTTGTTTGATTTGTCCGGAAGAAACATAATAATAAGCAAAACGATGAGAAGTATACCAAGGCCGGCAAAAATTGCCGTATAAATTAATTCTTTCATTTGAATGACTACAATTTTAGTTTTTGCCATGGAAAAACCTCCTTATGGATTTTGTGCTTGCGTGTGCTTACTGTTAATATATGAGCGGCATGCTGCCGCTATGCATTCTATTTTTGAGAGGAGGAGTTTGTTTGTCATTGCACTTTATTTTAGGCGGGAGCGGCAGTGGAAAAAGCACCTGGCTGTTCAAAAAAATTCAAAAAGACGCGTCAGAAAATCCGGGGATCAATTATCTTGTCTTAGTACCGGATCAGTTTACATTAGAAACCCAGAAAACATTAGTTTCCCTCAATGGAAATAAGGGGATTTTAAATATTGATGTACTCAGTTTCCACCGTCTGGCATACCGTGCCTTTGAAGAGGTTCCGGCACTGCGTCGAACGGTTTTGGAAGATATGGGGAAAATCATGATTTTGTATCAGGTATTTTCCAAAAAGAAAAAAGAAATGCTGTATTTTAAGCGCGGGTTAAATGCAGCGGGATTTTTGGATGAATGTAAATCTCTTTTGTGTGAACTGGCGCAGTATGATGTTTCGGAAGAAGCATTGGAAGAACTTACGGAGAAAGTCGGAGAGGACTCACTGCTTGGCTTGAAACTGCATGATATCCGTCTGGTGTATCAGGCGTTTACAGAGCGGATGGGCGATACGTATATGATGGCAGAGGAACTGGTGCCACAGCTTACACGGGTAGTTTCCTCACTTGAGATGATGAAACACTGTGTGGTTTGTTTAGATGGTTTTACCGGTTTTACACCGACACAGTATGAACTTTTGCAAGAAATTTTAGGGGTATGTGAGGATATGTACATAACGGTAACAACGGACCGCACCGGACACAGAGATCGTGTGTTTTCCATGAGTGCCGATACGATACGCCGTCTGACACAGATGGCAGGAGAACGAGGTGTTTTTGTAGAGGAGCCGGTTATCACGGGAGCAGGCAGGGAAAAAATTCCTTACCGGGTAGCGAAAAATGAGGAACTTGCCTTTATGGAGGAGCGGTTGTTTACTCATGGGTTTAAACCGTGGGAAAAAGTGCCGGAGTCCATTCACATTACGATGTGCCACAGGGAGCGGGATGAGGTTTCCTATGTGGCGAGACGGATTTACTGGCTGATGAAAGAAGAGGGGTATGAGCCGGAAGACATTGCGGTTGTGACGGCAGATGAAGCGGCTTATGAGCCGCTTTTAGTGCAGGAGTTTGAAAAACTTGGCATCCGATACTTTTTGGACAGTACGAAAAGCATTGGGGCAAATGCGATGGCTGAATACCTCTTAGCCTTTATCCATATGGTGCAGCAGAGACTTGATTATGAGAGCACGTTCCGTTTTTTACGCTGTGCCCTGTCACCGCTTACAAGGGAGCAGACAGACTGCCTGGAAAACTATGTGATAGCCAGGGGATGCCGGGGGATGGCAGCCTATCAGAGTGAATGGGAGTATGCTGTTTCCGGACTGGATTTACTGGAAGTCAATGAATATCGGAGAATTTTTGTGAATTCCATTGCGGAGACGCTGCAGGCATTAAAAGGCGGTAAAAAGAGTGTTCGTGAATTTACGGAAATTTTCTATGGATTCGCTGAGAAAAACGGGATTTATGAGCGTCTTCTTGCCATGAGCGAAAATTTTGAAAACGATGGAAAGCTTATTTTAGCGAGAGAATATAAGAGCATTTACCGTTTGATGATTCATCTGTGGGATGAGTTTGTGGAACTTCTCGGAGATGAAATTGTCACATTTAAAGAGTATACACAAATGTTAGAGGCCGGAATTTCAGAAGGAATTGTCGGGTTTATTCCGCCAACGGCTAAGCAGGTTATGATTGGCGATGTGACAAGAAGCCGTTTGAAAAATATTAAGGTTCTTTTCTTCCTTGGTGTCAATGATAACTGTATTCCGAAGGCGAAAGGGGCACCGGGGCTTTTGACCGAGCGTGAGAGGGAGCGCATGGAAAAAGAGGGCGTGACGTTAGCACCGGATGCGGAAAAAGAATCGTATAACGAGCAGTTTTACTTATATTTAGCGCTTACGAAAGCGTCTGAGCAGGTGGTTCTAACCTATTCGGTCATGACGTCAAAGGGAGAGAGCAAAAGACCTTCCTATCTGATTAACCGCGTCAAACAGGTATTTCCAAAGCTTGTTGTAGAAAAAGAGGAAATGGATACTTCTTATGAAAAAATCATGGGAAGTGACAAGGGAAAGAGTTATTTAATTTCGCATCTGGCGGACGGCACTTATGCAAAGGATGTTATCTGGTGGGAAATTGCATCCCATTATGAAAAGAAAACGCCCGGCATTTTAAAAGATTTGCTTGGAATTCGGGAAAAACGTGCAGGAAATAATTCGCTCAAAAAAGAAGCGGCAAAGCGGTTGTTTGGTGACGTTTTGTATGGAAGCGTGACAAGATTTGAGCAGTATGTGCAGTGTCCGTTTGCATTCTTTGCGCACTATGGACTTTTGTTGAATGAACGGCAGCAGTACGAAATCAGCAGTCTTGATCATGGAAATTTATTCCATCAGGCGATGGAACATTTGTCACATGAACTGGAACAAAGGAACAAAAACTGGCAGGATTTAAGTGAAAAAGAGGCGGTTTTACTGGCGGCTGAGTGTGTCGATGCCGTGGCAGAGCGGTACCAGGGCAGAAAATATTTTCAATCGAACCGAGTGTCCTTTATGTTAAAGCGGTTGAAAAACGAGGTGGTACATTCGGTCTGGGCGATGTGGCATCAGATGCAGGAGGGGGACTTTGTGCAGACTTACACGGAAAAAGGATTCCGGGGCAATGATAAAGAGTGGGAATCGATGTGTATTCCGTTTGGTGAAGATGCAAAAATCTGTCTCAATGGTGTGATTGACCGCGTGGATTTATGTTCTCTTCCGGGAGAGGAATTGATTAAGATTATTGACTATAAGAGTAGTGACTCACAGGATTTGTTGTTAGCAAAGGTATACTATGGATTGCAGATGCAGCTTTTGACCTATCTGGAGGCGGCAAAAGAAATGGTTGAAAAGGAGCATAAGGGCAAAGAGGCGGTTCCGGCGGCGATGCTTTACTATGCCATTAAAGAGAAAAATTTGGATTGGAAGCCGGAGAGCGAAGAAGAATACGAAAAACGTGTTCTCGACAGCATGAAGTGCAAAGGGTATGTGAATGAGGAGCCGGAAATTATTGGGCATCTTGACAAGTCAGTAGTAAATGGCGGTGAGCTCATACCCGGACAAAAATCCGGTGTGGTTCCGGTGGCTGTTGACAAAAAAGGACTTTTGAAAAAAAATTCCGGAGCACTTTCCACAAAGGACTTTGAAACATTGATTGCTCACACAAAGGAAAAAATGAAAGAATGTGGAAAAGCTATTCTAGACGGTAAAATCGAAGCTATACCATATGTGTATGAAGATAACGATGGATGCACCTATTGCCCGTATGGAAGTGTGTGCGGGCATGAGTCGAAAAAAGATGGTGTGCGTGAAATGAAAAAAATGAGTGATGACGAAGTATGGGAGGCATTGTATGGGGACGATTAATTGGACAAAAGATCAGCAGCAGATTATTGATATGAGAGGCTGCAATATTTTGGTTTCGGCGGCCGCTGGTTCCGGTAAGACAGCCGTGTTAGTGGAGCGCATTTTTAAGCGGATTACGGACAAAAAAGACCCGGTAAATGTGGATCAGTTTGTTGTCGTGACATTTACGAAACTCGCGGCAGCCCAGATGAAAGACCGCCTGCGCGAACGTATTGAAGAAGCACTGGCAGAAGACCCGTCAAATGAACATTTGCTGCGGCAGGAGGGGCGTCTTTCACTTGCACACATTTCTACCGTACATAGTTTTTGCAGTGAAATCGTAAAGCGGTATTTTCACCGGATTGGTCTTGACCCGGCTTTCCGCATGGGAACCGAGGCAGAGACAAGACTTCTTATGCAGGATGTTTTGGATGAATTGTTGGAGGAGGAGTATGGAAAGGGTGAAGAAGATTTTCTGGAACTGGCGGGAATGAGTGAGTTTAACCGCCATGATGATGAAATGGGAAATCTGATTGGAAGAATTTATAATCAAATGATGGGGCAGCCGTTTCCACTCCGATTTCTGGATGAGATGGAGGCATTTTATGATGCCCAAACGGTGGACGAATGGGAAAACTCGGAATTTATGAAAAACTTACTGGCTTCCACGAAAACATTTCTTCAGGGAATATTTCAGGAATATAAGGCACTGAAAGATATTTGCCATGGACCAAACCAACCGCTGTTTTATGAGCCTTATCTGGATGAGATGCTGGCATTTTTGTCGGATTTGCCGGAGAACTCAGGATATGAAGAGTATCGCGCTTATTTTGGCAGACTTCCGAAACTTACAATCCGTGCACCAAGAGGCCTGACGGGAGAGGAAAAGGTAAATAAAGAAGCCGTTCGTTTAAGCTGCAAGGATGCTGAAAAACGCATGGTGGAATGGAAAGAACAGTATTTTGATAAAGAGGCAGAGGAACATCTTAATGATTTAAAGGATACGAGCCGGAAGATGAAGGCGTTATTCCGCCTGACCAGAAGGCTGCATGAACTGTTTGTGGCAGAAAAAAGGGAGCGGGGGATTCTCGACTTTAATGACTTAGAGCAGTTGACGATTTCGATTCTTTTACAAAAGGATGAGGAGAGCGGCGCATATGTCCGAACGGATGCAGCGAAGGAACTGGCGAATGAATTTGTTGAAATTATGATTGATGAGTACCAGGATAGTAACTATGTGCAGGATACGATTCTTCATGCGGTTTCGAGAGATGGGCTTGCCGGTGAAATGCCGAATATTTTTATGGTAGGAGATGCCAAACAGAGTATTTACCGGTTCCGTGGCGCACGTCCTGAATTGTTTGCCGAAAAACTTTTGTCCTACAATAAAAAAGAGGGAACGTTATACCGCAGAATTGATTTGCAGAAGAACTTCCGAAGCAGAGAAATTGTGTTAGAGAGTACGAATGAAGTATTTTCCCGTATGATGCATACAGATATCGGCGGTGTGGAGTACGACGATGAAGCCAAACTGCATTTGGGAAGTGATTTTGAAAATACAGAAAAAAAAATTGCGAAAAATGTGGACGTCTATGCGATTTTAGGAAAGCAGAATATGGAGGCGGAGGGCACACTTGCAGCACTGAAAATTCAGGAAATGGTATCGGGGGAAACGCCGCTTTATGTGAAGGATAAAGAAGGGTACCGAAAGGCTGAGTATGGGGATGTTGTCATCATCGTCCAGACAAATTCACAAGGACAGGCGTATTTCGATGCACTGAAGGATTATGAAATTCCGGCAGTGATGGAGAAAAAGAGAGGATTTTTTGATACGAGAGAAATCGGTCTTATGGTTTCCATGCTTCAGGTGATTGACAATCCGCATCAGGATATTCCTTTGGCGGCAGTGTTGCTTGGACCAATGTTTTCTCTGACTGAAGATGAACTTGCTGTTATCCGCATGGAAAATCGCACGGCAGATTTGTATGATGCCATTTTAACCTATGACAAGAGTGATGCTTTGTATGAGAAATTGCAGCACTTTCTCGAGACACTTTCATATTTTAGGAAGAAGGCGTCTTATGCGGCTGTTGGAGAAATTGTGCAGGATATTTATGACCATACAGGAATTTACGAGGCGGTCCGCCTAATGCCAAATGGTGTGCAGCGAAATGCGAATATGGACAGTTTGATGGCGATTGCCTGGGAATTTGATGGGACGACCTATCACGGATTGTATTCGTTTGTTCGTTATCTGGAAAAAATTTCACAGCAGACCGAGGAGATGGGCGAAGTAAATCTCTCAGGAGAAGAAGAAAATGTTGTGCGGATTATGACAATTCATAAAAGTAAGGGACTTGAATTTCCAATCTGCATAATCGGCGGCATGGGGCACGCAATTCATGTTCCGGATAAAAGCATCCTTACGATTCATCCGGATATTGCGATGGTAATGCCGGTTGTGGATAATGAAAAAAGGACAAAGAAGAAAACGATTTATACCCATTATCTCAAATACGTAAACGCCCAGGATGAACTTGGCGAAGCGATGCGTAAACTTTATGTTGCGATGACGCGTGCAAAGGAAAAATTGATTTTATTGGGATGTGCAAAGAATACGGATTCAGCGGCGGTAACCGGGGAAAACAGGCAGAAAATAAAGACCTTTTTCGATATGGTCTTGCCGGCGGTACATATCCGGACGGATTTATTTCATCTGGTAGAAGTCGAGACGGATGATTTGATTTTACAGGTGGAACATGGTATGGTACAAGAGACGGTAAAGGAGCAGGCTCTTTATAATTTTGACACAACCATCTGCTATGATAAACCTTTACAGGAGATGTATGAATGGATGGATGCGGCGGATGAGCCGGAGCCGGAACCACTGCCGGTAAAAGTGTCGGTATCCGATTTGAAAATTCAGTCGATGGAAGAACTGGACATGGAAGACTTTACCATTCTAACACATGAGGAGAAGGAGGAAGAAAAGCCGGTTCCTGCGTTTATGCAGACAGAGACAAAAGAAAAATCGGCAAACCGAGGTGCTTTATACGGAACAATCTGGCATCAGGTGATGGCGGTAATTGATTTTGTAAATACGGAAGATGAGGCACAGATTCGTAAAGAAGTAAAACGGTTAGTTGAGACCGGCAGACTTTGCGAAAGTGATACCGAGGTGTTAAATTATAGACGGCTGTCAGCTTTTTTTGACTCGACGTTAGGAAGAAAAATGCGACAAGCACAGAAGGAAGGACGTCTCCACAGAGAGCAGCCGTTTGTTATGGGGTATCCGGCACGTGATTTGTTTGATGAACGCGGGGAAGATGAGACAGTTTTGGTTCAGGGAATCATTGATGGATATTATGAGACCGATGACGGAATTGTGCTCATGGATTACAAAACCGATTCGCTTAAGCCCGGGGATGAAAAAGTGCTTATATCGCGTTATCGGAGACAGATGGAGTTATACCGGGATGCACTGGAAAAAATGACAGGAAAAAAGGTGGTAAAATGCCTGTTGTATTCGTTCTCACTGAGTGAGACAATTGAATGTTAGGAGGATATTGAGATGATGTATGAAGGATTTGCCAATGTATATGACCATATGATGAATCATATTCCCTATGAGACATGGTTTGAAAATCTTTTGCAGTATTTGCATGAGAAGGGCGTTTTGAACGGAAGAATCTGTGAACTGGGATGCGGTACCGGCGTAATGACGGAGAAATTTGCGGCTGCCGGATATGACATGATTGGTCTGGATAAATCGGTGGATATGCTTGCAATTGCGAAGCAGAAGCAGGAAGAGAGCGGTTCCGATATTTTGTATCTGCATCAGAACATGGAAGAAATGGAATTGGACGGCCCGGTAGATGTGATGCTCAGTGTGTGCGATTCCGTGAATTATCTGCTTCATGAGGAGGAAATGAATAAACTTTTTAGCCGGGTGAAAACGTATGTTAAACCGGGCGGTTATTTCATTTTCGATTTGAAGACGGCGTACTGTTACCGAAACATCATCGGCAACCAGACATGGGTTGAGCAGGATGAGGAAGTCAGTTATATCTGGGAAAACTATTTTTATGAAGATCAGGATATTAACGAATATATGCTCACAATTTTTAGAAAACAGGCAGATTCCGAACTGTATGAGCGCACGGAGGAAGCGCATTACCAGCGTGCCTATGATATGGACACATTAAAACGACTGATTGAGAAAAATGGGCTTGCGTTGGTTTCTTTTCTGGATGAAGATATGAAACAGATGCCAAATGAAACCAGCGAGCGCATTTATGTAATTGTACAAGCATGAGAAGGAGAGATTCGATGAACCGGAAAGTCTTTTACACCATTTTAGGAATGACAATTTTATGTGGACTGGTGCTTTTTCACAGCGGTAATTCACTGGCGGCAAACCAGACGGGAATTGTGACGGCATCGTCATTGAATGTACGCACGGGGGCAGGTACTTCCTATGATATTTTACAGTATAACAATGCCAATGTTTTGTTGGCGAAAGAAGATAAAGTGACTATTTTGGAGAAATTGTCAGGCTGGTATCAGGTTAGTTTTGTAAAGGATAACACGACTTTGACAGGCTTTGTCAGTTCCAATTATATTGCGATTGAACAGGCGTCGACTGCGGTACCTGCACCGACAGTAACGCCGGCATCTACATCAGAACCAACAATTACCTATCGCTATGAGACATCCTACCGGCCGGTTTCAGTGGGTGCAAAGGTGCTGAAAAAATCCAAGCTTTACAAAGCAAATGGAAAGAGTGTTTATAAGGTTGGCAGGAAAAAAATGTCGCTTGCAAAGGGAAAGAAAATAAAAGTAATTGGTGAAAAGACGCTGAAAGGGAAAAAATGGTTCCATGTTTCTTTTACATATAAAAAGAAAAAAAGGAAGGCATATCTGCAGAATAAATATGTGAAACTGACAGCGGGAAAAGGCATATATGCACAGATTTTCAATGTGAAAAAGGCGGCGAATATCCGTAAAAAGAAAGGAACCGGTTCAGCATATAAAAAGGTAGGCGGGAAAAAAGTATCCATTGCCAAGAAAGCGGCAGTTACGATTGTAAGTGATGTGGCAGTAAAGAGTACCAGATGGTATAAACTGCGTTTTAACTACAAGGGAAAGACTTATACCGGATATTCCAATGCGAAATATGTAAAACTTGCAAAGAAACCGGTGACGAAAAAAGTTGCGGTAGTTGCCATGAGCGATGCGCAGTTTGAGCAGGCAATGAAAAATGAAGGATTTCCGGAATCGTATAAACAGAGTTTACGTGCACTTCATTCGGCATATCCGTATTGGCAGTTTAAAGCCTATAAAACCGGTCTTGACTGGAATACGGCTGTAACGGAGGAATCGAAAACGGGTGTGAACCTGATTTCCAATGCGAGAGCAAAGGCATGGAAGTCAACCGAAAAAGATGCATACGATGCATCTACCGGCAAGTGGAAGGTATTTGACGGAAGCACATGGGTTGCTGCATCGAAAGCTGCGGTGGCATATTTTATGGATCCCAGAAACTATTTAAATGATCGAAGTATTTACATGTTTGAGTTACTGGAATATCAGTCGCAGTACCAGACAAAATCCGGTGTCAATACAATTTTGTCCAACACACCATTTTACAACAAGAAGTTTTCCTATACGGATGTAAACACCGGTGCGGCGAAAACGATGTATTATGTGACTGCATTCATGGAGGCAGCGAAGATTAGCAAGGCAAGTCCTTATCATCTGGCTAGCCGTGTCAAACAGGAAGTCGTGACAAGTGCGACAACAACGAGTACGGCAGTTACCGGTACGGTATCTTCCTATCCGGGAATTTATAATTTTTATAATATTGGTGCGACTAGCAGCAGTACACCGGTGTTAAACGGACTGAAGTGGGCGAGTGATAAAAAGGCGGGTACTTATTTAAGACCTTGGACCGACCCATACCGTTCGATTGTCGGCGGCGCGCAGTACATAAGTTCCGGCTATATTGCCAAGGGGCAAAATACGTGTTATCTTGAAAAATTTAACGTGACAAGTTATAAACGCTATTCCCATCAGTACATGACAAATGTGGAAGCGGCGTATGAAGAATCGATTAAGACGAAAAAGGCATATGCCGGTATGATGGACAAATCTCCATTGGTATTTTCAATTCCGGTTTATGAAAATATGCCGGCGGCAAACAGCCCAATGCCCAAATAAAAAGGACAAGAAAGGGAAGGGACGATACGATGAAAAAAAGAATGACAGCAGGAATTATTTTGATACTTATGATGGCATTTTGTCTGCCGGTTACGGCAAAGGCGGCGAGCGGTTCGCTGCAGTTATCGGCACTGTCAGAGACGGTAAGCAAGGGAAGTCAGGTGACGGTAGTATGTCAGGTGGCGTCTGCCGAGTCCTTTGCGGATGTTTCGTTCCGTCTTTCCTATGATGATTCGATTTTAACTTTTCTTTCCGGTGGCAAAAAGGTAAGCGGCGGAAATGGCATGCTGGAAATTGCCTCTACGGGAAATACGGCCGAAGTGCCGAAAAAGACCTTTTCCCTGCAATTCAAGGCAAAGAAAAAAGGAACCACGATAATCCGGGCAGACGGAGATATATCGGTGACAAATGCAAGCGGCGAAAAATTTTCCATGTGGAGTAACCAGGTGGCGGTTTCGGTTGTGAAAAAGAAGAAAAAGACGGGAAATACTGAGGTACAAACTACACCGAAGGCAACAAATGTTCCGGTAGTGACGGCACCGCCGGTAAAATCCAAAGAAAATCGTCTGAAAACGCTGAAACTTGACGCTGTTTCGATGACGCCGGAGTTTTCGCCGGAAGTTACGGCTTATGAGGCGACAGTAGATGCTAATTCGGATTCTTTGTATTATTCGTATGCGCTTCAGGATGAGAAAGCGAGAGTTTCGGTGCGTGGCGGCGAGAATCTTTCTGAGGGAAATAATGATGTATCGTTTGTTGTGACGGCGGAAGATGGCAGTGTGAGAGAATATAAAGTGATGGTTACGAAAGAAACAAAGGAAGAGACCGAGAGCCGGGAAGATGAGGCAGATACAACGCAGTCTGTTGGATTTGTGGTCGAGCAGAAAGGGGATAAAAAGATTATCAAAAATTCTTATGAATTTGAGGTTGCAAATCCCGATGATTTAGAGCGGGTGCCGGAAGGATATATTCAATCGTCCGTTGTGCTTTCCGGTGTTACGGTGCCGGCTTTTACGATGGAACATGATTTGGATAACAATTATCTGCTTTTGTATCTGAAACCAAAAGGCGGGGATGCGGCACTTTACCAGTATGACCGCACGGAGCAGACGATTCAGAAATATACCGGAACGATGGTAGAACGTGTGAATAAGGGCGAAACGGCAGATGACAGTGGTTCATTTCCGATTTCCACGACAGTCCTTATGGCAGTGATTATTGTTTTGATTGTTACGGTATTGAGCCTTTTGATTGCCATGCTTAAGATGGCGATGAAGCGCCGGGATAAAAAAGGGAAGGAACTTGATTTTTAAGAGGCTATCTGTTATACTGCGGATAGAACAAAGGAGGAAATAAAAAATGTATATATCCATTGATTTTAACAGTGATGAAGCATTGTATCTCCAGCTTAGAAATCAGATTGTTTATGCGATTGTTAAGGCAGAGTTAAGAGAAGGGGAAAATCTTCCCTCCGTCCGTGATATGGCAGAGACGGTTGGGATTAATATGCACACGGTAAATAAGGCATATGCGATGCTCAGACAAGAAGGATATCTGCAGCTTGACAGGCGTCACGGTGCAATTGTGGCGGTTGATGTGGATGAAATTAAAGCGCGCATGGAACTGGCGCAGACAATGGATTTGATTTTAGCACAGGCGATTTGTAAAAATGTATCGCGTGAAGATGTACACAAGTTAGTGGACGAAATTTATAACCAATATGAAGGATATCGAAATGGAGAATCATTATGAGTAGACAGTTTACTACGGAAGCAGAAAAAGCGTTGAATAAAGCTGCTAAATTTGCCATTCGTATGGGACAGAGGATTGTCGGAAGCGAACATCTTTTGTTCGGTCTTAGTGCGGCACCTGGTGTGGCAGCAAAAGTTTTAAAAGAAAATGGCATGGATAAAGAGCGGTTAGACATAGAAGTTCGTGAATACTGCGGTATGGCGGATGTTGCCGCATACACCGGCGACCAGGGGTATATTGATGCACTCAACCGCCTTTGGGACGATGTTGTCCTTAGAAATATGTACATCACCGGAGGCATAGGGCAATCAGCCCACAATGAGGGATTCACAGAGGACTACAGCCTGCCTAACCTTACGGCATACTGCGAGACCTGCGCGTCTGTGGGCATGGTTTATTGGAATTGGCGTATGAACCAGTTTACCGGCGACAGCAAGTATGTCGATGTGATGGAACGTTCAATGTATAACGGAGCCTTGGCCGGAATCTCTCTCAATGGGGACCGGTTCTTCTATGTCAATCCTCTTGAGTCTCTTGGTGACCACCATCGGAAGGCATGGTATGGTTGCGCGTGCTGCCCTAGCCAGATCTGCCGTTTCCTCCCATCCATCGGGAACTACATCTACGGGGTCTCCAATGATGCCGTCTGGGTCAATCTATATATCGGCAACCAGGCGTCGGTCAAGTACGGGAAGAAAGATATGACATTGACCCAGGAAACAAACTATCCGTGGGAAGGTGCGGTCAAGATCACCATCGGGACCAAATCTCCGGTCAATGCCGAAATGCGTCTCCGCATCCCTGGTTGGTGCAAGTCTTACACGATAAAGGTTAACGGAGCTGAGGTGAAGCCTCAGATCGAGTCCGGCTACGCCGTACTTCCAGGCAAGTGGAGTGACGGTGACGCGATCGAACTCAATATGGATATGCCGGTTGAAGTCGTCGCCGCGGATCCTCGTACCAAGGAGGATGAGGGCATGAGGGCTATCCAAAGAGGTCCGATCGTGTATTGCATCGAAGAAGCCGACAACAAGGATGGTTTTGATGATCTGAAAATCTCTGAAAACGCTGATTTTACAACAGCCTTCGAGAAAGACCTTCTTAATGGTGTCGTCACTATTGACGCCAAGGTCGGCGATCAGACGCTCAAATATATTCCTTACTACTCCTGGGATAACAGGGAGGCGGGCAAAATGAAAGTATGGGTTCCACTCACACAGTAAAAAATGAAAAAGTTCATTCTCACGTCAATAGCGGTCTTGATGGTTTCTGTCTCACTTGAAGCTCAAGACTACATAGCCAATAGAGCGCCTCTTACAGAGAGTCGTTTCATGGAGCTTCCGATAGGCGCCGTCAAGGCGGACGGTTGGCTCCGGCAACAGTTGGTATTGCAGAAGGAAGGTCTGACGGGACATCTGGACGAGCTGTATCGGAATGTGGTAGGTCCAAGAAACGCCTGGCTCGGAGGTGACGGTGACGCATGGGAAAGAGGCCCGTACTGGATAGACGGGCTTCTTCCACTCGCATATCTTCTGGACGACAAGGACCTGAAGGACAAGGCTCAGGTCTGGGTAGAAGCCATCCTTGGTTCCCAAAAAGAAAATGGATACTTCGGCCCGGACACTGACCGTGGACCGGAGCCAGGACTGCAAAGGGACAATTCCCATGATTGGTGGCCCAAGATGGTGGCTCTTAAGATTGTCAAGCAATATTATATGGCCACAGGAGATGAAAGGGTGATTCCATTCCTTGACCGGTATTTCAGATATCAGCTTGCCAATCTTCCGCAAACCCCTCTTGACAACTGGACATTCTGGGGAGCACAGAGAGGCGGCGACAACCTTGAGATTGTCTATTGGCTTTACAACATTACCGGTGAACGGTATCTTCTTGACCTTGGTGAGATCATCCACAGGCAAAGCACTCCGTGGACCGACATATTCCTGGATGGATCAATGCTCTATACTCAGAACAGCATGCATTGTGTCAATCTGGGGCAAGGTTTCAAAGAACCTGTCATCTACTGGCAGCGGTCCGGCCGGCAGAAGCAGATTGACGCCGTCAAAAATGCGGAGAAGGTGATCAGAAAGACCATCGGCTTTCAGACCGGTCTCTGGGCCGGTGATGAACTCATCAACTACGGAGATCCTATCCGTGGATCCGAGCTCTGCACCGCGGTCGAAATGATGTTCTCTCTTGAGGAAATGCTTAGGATCACCGGTGACTCACAT
>OJNH01001723.1_pt1 | contig 16451 bp, 7 predicted proteins | sample 1597361 | NCBI WGS metagenome assembly OJNH01 (sample SAMEA2452136, study PRJEB22498) | human gut metagenome | biome: human feces; feature: human gut; material: feces | place: Australia | collected 2012
GCAGGAGTCGTTGCCGGAGGAGTCGCCAGTTGGCTTTTTCCTATCAATCCGTATTTTCAGATTGATGCGATTGTACCGGGAATGACTTTCTGGTCACAGGTAAAGTTGTTTCTTCTTTTGGCGGCTGTGGTTTCTGTTTTCGGAAAGTTCTTTTCTGTCACTACGCTTCAGGTCAAACGTATCTATCCGGCCATCAAGCATCCGGAATACGTAAAAATGCTATATCTGCTCTTTATTGCTTATCTCATCTCTATGGCAGAAGTCAATCTGACAGGAGGTGGGGAACAGTTTCTGTTGGCACAGGCCATGCATCCCGATACCCATATTCTTTGGATTGTCGGTATGATGTTGTTGCATTTTGTATTCAGTACCTTTTCTTTTTCGTCAGGACTGCCGGGAGGAAGTTTCATTCCTACATTAGTGACAGGAGGGCTTTTAGGGCAAATAGTTGCATTGATTCTGGTTCAGCAAGGAGTGATTGCTTATGAAAATATCAGTTATATCATGTTGATCTGTATGTCTGCTTTTCTGGTTGCGGTCATACGTACACCTCTCACCGCTATTGTGCTGATTACTGAGATTACGGGACATCTGGAAGTCTTTTATCCTTCTATTGTAGTGGGAGGACTGACTTACTATTTCACGGAAATGCTTCAGATAAAACCTTTCAATGTGATTTTATATGATGATATGATTAATTCTCCTGCATTTAAAGAAGAGGCCCGCTACACTTTATCGGTAGAGGTCATGAGCGGTTCTTACCTGGATGGTAAAATCGTGGATGAACTTCGCCTGCCGGAACGTTGTATTATTATTAATGTTCATCGTGACCGGAAAAACTGGCCTCCCAAAGGGCAGAAACTGATGCCGGGGGATCAGGTGCAGATAGAAATGGACTCGCAGGATATCGAGAAACTCTATGAGCCGTTAGTCAGTATGGCGAATATTTATTAAAAAAGAAGTGAAGCGTTTATTCAACGCTTCTCAACCATGCAATTTCTTCTGCCCACTTGCTTTCATCGGGTGTTTCAAGAATAAGTGGCATATTATCGAATCTTGAATCTTTCATTAATCTTTCAAAGAATGCACTCCCGATCAGTCCCTGGCCTATGTTATCGTGACGGTCAACATGACTGCCTAATTCTTTTTTAGAATCATTCAGGTGCATACCACGCAGATACTCGAAACCTACTTCTTTTTCAAATTCGTCAAAGACTTTATCGTAATCATTCACTATGTCATATCCCGCTGTATATGTATGGCAAGTATCCAGGCAAATACCTACACGGCTTTTATCATTCACCCGGTCGATGATATATCTTAATTGCCAGAATTCACTTCCTAAATTACTGCCTTGCCCCGCAGTATTTTCAATAACGGCCGTTACTCCTTTAGTCTTCTCCAAAGTCAGGTTGATACTTTCTGCAATGAGTGCGAGACAATCCTCTATGGAGATTTTATTCAGATGGCTGCCGGGATGGAAATTGAGAAGTTTCAGTCCTAATTGTTCACAGCGTTGCATCTCATCTAAAAAGGCAGCTCGACTTTTCTCCAATCCTTCTTCTTCGGGGTGTCCCAAATTAATAAGGTAACTGTCATGCGGTAAAATATAGTCTGTTTGGAAATTGTACTTAGTGCAATTTTCTTTGAAAAGACGGATGTTTTCTTCTGTCAATGGTTTACTCACCCATTGACGTTGATTTTTAGTAAACAGGGCAAAGGCATTTGCTCCAATCTCATGCGCATTGACAGGGGCGAATTCTACGCCGCCGGATGCGCTTACATGTGCTCCAATGTATTTCATCTTTTATTCTATTTAAATTTTATCTGTTGATATAACATTTATGCAGGTTTCAATGTTTGCGTAGAGTACCAACATAGGCAAAGATACAATTTTTTAGTAGTAAACTCAATGCTCATTATGATAAAGGTACAGTGATCTACTGTCTTTTTATATCCCACATCTCAGGTATTAATGGTTGAGTTGTCAGATGTTAATATCTGAGATGTCAACTGTTAATACCTGAAAAGTCAGATATTAATACCTGTCATGGACATTATTAATGCTTGAAATGTGGCATAATAAGCATTGTCACCTTCAATAAAAGACAATAAAAGAAAGGAGCTATTCGTAAGTTTATAATAACCATTGAATAGCTCCATATTGTGTGCCAGAATGGGGAAATTATATCTCAAAATCCGGTAAATAGTCAGTCAGAACCTTATTGACCTGTTTCCCTTGTACTTGATCTGTGATGATAGTCGCACCTTCCTTCTTGCCGGCATCGTATTTCAAAGAAACCTTTTCCGCTTGATGGGTGACGCTGATTGCCGCTTTCCCTTTCTCCGTCAGATTGCAGGTAATAATCCAGTCGCCTACTTGTACGGTATTGCCTTGGCGAACCACTTTCATATCCGCACGGTTATTTCCATGTGTATCCATAACGGTGAGGAAACGGGCAGTTTTACATGGAATGGTAGTAGACGAAAAATGCCAGTGATTGGGATACTTCACAGCTTTTCCCTGGGCATTGGTTACATTCTTCCAATTGGTTGGAGCGCAGAAGAAGGTATCTACGATGGCCTGTTCCGTCTTTGCCGAACTGAAAAGATGAGCAACAGAGATGCCTCCATCCTTATTCTTTCCCGTAACTTTCACTTCATAAGGAAGTTCCTGCATTTCCATCGGAAGTTCTACCGTATGCAGCAGATAGCTCCATGTGACCGCTTCTTTTCCTTCCAGTTCATCATAAATCACATACACTCCCGTATTGCCTAATTGAATGATGTGCCGACGGAACATCTTCAGTTTGTTCTCATCCCATCCCTTTTCGGGAGTGTACTGCGTGCCGGAAAGTTCACCACGTTTCAACCAGATAGGAGCTGTGATCTTTCCGTAAGCATTGGAAGCGTCTCCCACCATATACGAAATCTTTTCTCCTTCATACCAACGGGGAATCCATCCGTAACCTTCCGTCCCGATAGTCTGAGTCATTCCATTGACCAGAATACTGTTGTGTGCACGGGTGTTTCGATAGGAATACATACAATGGTCATCGGTAAAACCGGTACGATGTCCGCTGCTATAGAAGATCGCCTTGCCGCCATAGAAGGTATTAAATGCATTCTGATTGGCCAATGCGTGCGAAGTTGAACCGTATGGACTGGAACGGAATGACAACATTGCGTTCTTTTCTATATCCCCCAACGAAGTATGCATCGTAGCAATTCCCGTTTCATTGAATACTTTCGTCATAGGCAACTCTGCCAATGAGTGTTCTTCTTTCGGGAGTGCCTTGTCGGTAATGCAGCGATACCAGGTCAGGTCACCGGATTTACCAAGAAAAGTCTTTTTCATGATGTCCGGTTCCTTTTCCAGGATGGTACGTGCGTAGGCGGCTGCCCACGGATTATTGCATTCACGTGCTAAAGCATCCGCATAGCCGACACGTGTTCCGTTCGGTTTCATCTTCGTCTCATGCGAATTGCCGTGCCCCGCAGATTTGGAGAACGGAGGCTGGTGATAGATTACATAGAGCGCATTGTTGTTATACCAGGGATCGGCAAAGAAATCGAAACCGCTGATACGTGAATAGAAAGCGGGAACTTCGATCAATGTACGAAGGTTGACATGAAAATAAGAGTCACCGTTGTGCCATCCGCCGTCTTTGTTCAGACCGGGGAAGCGTGCCAGCCAGAGATTGTAGCAATAATCCACCCAAGTGTCGGCTTCGGGCAATTCACCGTAAACGGTAAAGGCAGCCATTGTGAAGATACGGAAGTTCATTTGCCATACATGGTTGTCGGCAATGAAGTTCTCCAAACGGTTGTTATACATCTTAAACAGGTTGTTTCCGTATTTTTTTATATGCTCCAGAAACAGTTGGCGAGTGGCGTCATCCAGTAAATCATACAGTGTGTCGTAAATGGTGGAGCAGAGGGACAGCATTGTGGCCTCGTTGAAATTGCCGACTATGTTTTTGTTTCCTCCCCATGTGATGATTTCTTTGACACGCTTCAAGGCTTCGTCGGCGTAGCGGCGGTCTTTAGTCAATAGGTAGGCGCGTGCCAGTATATCGATATTACCTTCTTCCGCATCAATAACACGACGGCTTTCGCGGGTCATCATTGCTTCTCGCTGGGCTGCATTAGTCAGCTTTTCCGCCAATTTGGTATTGATGTCATTCACAGATTTCATAGGTGTGGCAAGTGCTTTGTCTGCGCGAGTGATATAGGTCTTGCGGTCGGCACTTCCTTGGCTGCGTTTGATGAGATTATCCCAGTCGCTTTTATCCATATAGACGCGCGGATGAACTTTCGGTAGTTTGGTCAGTACCGTTTTCAATGCCGGCGGACAGAACATTGCCGGGTTTTTGTTTACGGTAAATTGTTGGACAGGCGCCCATTTGGTTGCGCCATTTATTATGTAGCCGAATTGCCAATGCCATGTGCCCGGTGCCAAAGCTTGTTCCGGATTGAAAAAAGGCCAGCGGGTTTCGGCTTGCATGGTTCCTTTTTTGAAGGTTGCATCTTGTGACCAGCGTACTTTATAGCGAAGTTTAGTTTTATCTGCTTTTTTCAAGGCGGCCTGGGCGGCAAGTGCCTTTAGCTCGCTGTCTTGCGTCTTGAGGTCGGCAAGGAGCGGCCATTGGAACGATACATTCCGGTCGCTGATGACAGCTTTATTTTCCGGAATGGCTGCTTCCCTCATCTCATGCATCAGAGTGACGTCGGTCAGCCTGATAGTGGCCGGTGCTTGTGCCTTTACCATTGCTATGGTTAAGGTGAGTGATAGTGCTATTAGTAAGGTCTTTCTCATGATATGTTGTTTTATTGTTTTTCTCTCTTTGCAAAATTATAGTTTTTATGGTGACGGAGATTTTCTGTCTGTTTTTCCATTATTCGATATTGGTGATTTTTCTTTCAATTTCGTTTGAGTTTCTTGCAAAATTGTTTAATAACTTTTGTAAAGGTCTATGTCCCATTAATATCCGGGGTTATTTACTCCTTCCAGTTTGCTGTTTATTTGCAATTCATCTTCGGGAATCGGGAAAAGTTCGTGCTTGCCTTTTTTGAAATTCCGATAGGCAGGGTAGGCGATATTGGTGGAAGTGTTGACTGCCGTATTTTCTCCAAACAGAGTTAATGCTTCTTTCAGTATGCCCCAACGTATAAGGTCGAATTTACGCTGTCCTTCGAAAGCCAGTTCGAAGCCGCGTTCCCAATAGAGGGCAGTACGGAATTTGCCGGTATCGTCGCTATCATCGATGAAATCGAGTTTTTTCATAAGCTCATTGGTCTTGAGCAGACTTTTATAGTTACGGGTTGTAATTTCTGTGGCTCCGGAACGCTTGCGCACACTGTTCAGTAGCTCCCATGCTTTGGGCGTATTGCCGGTTTCATTGTAGGCCTCGGCAGCCATCAGCACAACATCCGCGTAGCGCAACATACAGTAGTTGACATCTGTATAGTTAGGCTCCTTATAGCCGGCCGGCATCCATTCGCGTCTCCACTTGGCAGGGGTCCAGTTGCCTTTTTTCTTAGACAAGTCTGTCTTTTCGTGCACACCGGTTGTCTTATTCCATGTCCAGCTGTGCCTTCCGATAGCCACATCGCGGCGCACATCCTGTGCTTCATAGAGATCATACCATTCGGGTACGGCACGATAGGAGACTGCTGCACGACCCATAACTTTGTTGGCGTCTGCCGAATTGGCCGGTGCATCTACAATTATGCCGATATATGTTCCCCAATATCCTTTAGTGCCGGGGTAATAGAAAGAAACTTCAAACAAGCTCTCCCGGTTGTTCAGGACTCCGGCCGAGAAGCCTTTGAACAACTCCTCGTAACCTCCTTCGTAAAAACCATGATACTGTCCTTCTTCTGATTGGAAAGCTTCCCACTCTTTGATAACCGCATTAAAATATCGGGTACGTAATGCTTCATTCGGGCGGGTTGTCTTTCCGTCCAATTGCAGACTGTATCCTGCTCGTGTCAGCAGTACACGCATCAGCAATGCACGTGCGCTTCCTTGAGTGGCACGTTCGGGCGAAGAATTATCATTGGCCCATGCCAAATGTTCTTTGGCAAAATCCAGGTCTTTAATGATTTGTTCGTATATCTCTTCACGTTCTGTACGTGGTTTGTAAGAAGTTTCATAGTCGGTCGTGTAATCTATGCTGAAAGGAACATCTCCCCAATAGCGTACTAAGTCGAAAGCTGCTTGTGCACGTAAAAATTTCGCTTCGGCTGCGAAAGCCTGCAGAACTTTGCTGTCGCTGTATCCGTCCATATTTTCAATTCCCGTAATGGCATAGTTAGCGCGATTGATTTGCTGGTATTTCCCTACCCACACTGCGTCTACCCATGTGTTGGCAGGGCGGATGGTGTAATGGCAGATATCACGACGGGTATTGTCGCTGTTGGTCCCGCTGGCATAGTAGGTGTCATCGGAGCAGGGAAAAGCCATGCCGTCTTTGTCTCCGTAAATGCCGGGCAATATACTGTATACTCCCAATACGGCCATATCGGCCTGTTTGTCGGTAAGGAAGAAGTCTTTCCGTTCATATGAAGAGTTGGGAGACTCGCTTAAAATGTCTTCACAGGAGGTATTGATACACATTCCTGCCAATAAGAAACAGATAGTATATAGGGGATTATTTCTTTTCATGGTTGTATCTTGTTTAGAAAGTGATGTTAAGTCCGAATACATAAGAACGGTTGCGGGGGTAGGCGCCGTAATCCACACCCGGTGTTAGGTTATTCCCTTTAGTGGATACTTCCGGATCGAAGCCGCTATAAGGTGTCCATACGAAGAGATTGCTGCCTGTGAAATAGAGGCGCAGGCTCTGGATGTTGAAATTGCGTAATTTTTTGCGGTCAAAAGTGTATCCCAGGTTCACGTTGCTCAGACGCAGGTACGAGGCATCCTCCACTGCCCATGAATGGATGTATTTGTCGCCTGCTTCCATATCATATATGCATGCAACGGTTCTTCCGGCATTGATGGCCGCCATTTCTTCCGGATCGGTTATAAGTTGTCCCTCACTGTTGACGGTCATCCATCGGTTGCTGCTGTTGGCAATGTTCAGCACACTGTAATTGGTGGTAGCTGTTTTGGTGTTGGTCAGCTTGGTTGCATTCAGCACTTCACCGCCATAGCTGAAGGTGAAAAAGAAGTTGAAATCCCACCCTTTGTATTTGAACTGGTTGTTCAGACCGCCGTAGAAGTCGGGATTGGCATTGCCGATGACACTCATGTCCGAGTCATCAATGACTTTGTCTCCGTTCCGATCATCGAATTTCCACATACCGGGACGTATGTCGCTACGGTTGAATGTGCCGCTCATATAAGGAATTCCTTCTTTCAGGGTGTAGGTCTGGTCTTTGGCATTGTAGTCAAAGTCCTCAACCTGATATAATCCTAATGTCTTATAGCCATAGAATTGTCCTATCGGTTTGCCAACTTCGATTTTGTGTGTTTTCTGGTCGTAGCCGAAGCGGGCTTCTTCAAGGAAATACTGTTCTCCTGATAGAGCCTCAATCTTGTTACGGTTGTGCGAGACATTGAAATTTGTGGTCCACGTAAAGTTTTTCTTCTGTATGTTGACGGAAGTAATGCTGAGGTCGAAACCGATGTTGCTGGTTCTTCCGATGTTCCGCATCATGGTTTTGTGTCCGGAAGATGTCGGCACGCGTGAATTCAGCAGCAGGTTGGAACTTTTGTTGAGGTAGAATTCCGGAGAAACAATGATCCGTTGTTCCAGAAATCCCATATCTATGCCGACATTCAATGTCTTGTTCGATTCCCATTTAAGATCGGTGCTCGGAATTCCGGATGTGGCATATCCCGGTGAGAGCGCTTCACCGATGGGGTAGCGGGTGGACGTTAGTAAATCAAGCGATGTATAGCTTGCTACTCGGTTGTTACCTGCCAAACCATAACCCACCCGGAATTTAAGGTCGGAGAACAGGTTTAATTTCTTGATAAACTCTTCTTCGCTTAGGCGCCATGCTGCGGAGACAGATGGGAAAAAGCCCCATTTGTTGTGCGCGGCGAATTTAGAAGAACCATCAGTACGTACTGTGGCAGTCAACAAGTATTTCTCCCGGAAATTATAGTTGGCACGTGCGAAGAATGAAAGCAGGCGGTCGTCGTCGTTGACACTGGAACGTATTTCACTCGGAGTTCCCAACCCCATGTCGTCCAATCCGATGTCGTTGTTCGGGAAGTTGGTGGCATAGGCTCCCAAGTATTTGGACCAGCGCGAAATCCATTCTTGACCGGCCATTACATTCAGTTTATGAGTCTTACCTCTATAATCGTAAGTGAATACATTGGAGGTCTGGAAACTGCCATTTTCGTTGTAAGCTATGTTGCCGTTGATGCTGGAACGTTTGCCGGCAACGGATTTTTCGCCATAGAAGATGTCTTGGCGTGAAGTCTGATAGCGCATACCGGTACTGTTGCGGAAGCTGAACCGTTTGGTGAAGTTGAAGGTGAAGCCGCCGTTAGCCTGCATGCTACGCACTTTGCGGATTTTTGTTTCTTCTTGTGCAGAGAGAATGGGGCTTTGCATCGGATTGGACTCATCGTCAATCAGGTCATCATCTCCGGTGATCAAATCACGATCGTTTCCTGTCAGTGAATTGACAGGGCGGTATTGCAAGATATGTTCCATTTTGTTGAAACGGTTGTTTCCTTCCGAAGTTCCCATACCGTATGTTTTCGATTCGTCATAGCTGAGGCGGGCGTTGGCTTGAAAACGGCTGGATGCTTTATGCGAGATGTTGAAAGATACGTTGTGGCGGTCCATTCCGCTTTTTATCATGGCTCCCAGATCTTTTACATAATTATAGGAAAGACTGTATTTCAGTTCTTTATTTCCACCGGAAATGTTCACGCGATAATTCTGTGAGGTGGTGACCCGGCCGAAGGCTTCTTCTTGCCAGTCTACGCCTTTTCTGTTTCCGTAATTTTCTTCTATTTCTTGGAAAGAGCCGTAGGCATTCTGGAACCGTCGTATGCCGCTTTCTCCATATAAAGCTAAATTGCGTTCATAGTCCAGCAGCACATATTCTTTAGACGAAAGTACATCAAGCTTTTTATTAACTTTCCGTATTCCTATATAACTATTGAAGCTGACGTTCATTTTTGAAGCGTCCTTCGTGCCTTTTTTCGTAGTAATCACTACTACGCCATTGGCTCCGCGAGCTCCGTAAATGGCTGTTGAAGAAGCATCTTTTAGAATTTGAATAGATTCAATATCAGAGTTTGCCAAGTAGTCAATGTTGTCAACTTGGAAACCGTCAACAATGTAAAGGGGAGTAGCGTCACCGTTTAATGTTCCTACACCACGAATCTTAATATCAAATCCTGCGCCTGGAGTTCCGTCAGTTTGGGTAATTTGTACACCGGCCACTTGACCTCCTAAAGCTGCCATAACAGAACTACTTTTAAATTCTTCTATATCCTTGGCGGCAACAGAAGCTACAGAACCAGTCAAGTCACTTTTTTTCATAGAACCATAACCCACTACAATAACTTCATCAAGCACTGCATTGTCCGGTTCCATTTTAATGTTTAACTTTTTGTCTGTTTGCGCAATTTTCACTTCTTGATTTTTATAACCAATATAGCTGAATACCAGTGTTGAACCTTTTTGGGCTTGGATAGTGAAGTTACCATCAAAATCAGTTGTCGTTCCGGTTTGACTTCCTTTTACCATGACGGTAGCACCAATCATAGGCATGTCTGTTTCGTCTACTACCACACCTTTGACGTTTTGTGCCGAAACACAGATTGTAGCTATGAGAGCTAAGAGGGTGAACCACCCTCTTTTGCTTATTGCTTTTGTAGATATATTGTACATAATTGTAATGTCTTTTAATTTAGAAATTTTCATCAAACCATATCAATAATGGGAATGCTTTGGGACAATTCTTATCAGAGCTTAATTTGCCTGAATCTCCATCTGTTCTATAAGTCATTTGACCAGTCATAATACCATTGGCAAATTGTCCGTTTTCTTCTCCATACGTAGGATCACCAAACCATTTGTTGGGATTAATGGTAACAGCCCATCCTTTGGTCGGGTCGACATAACCTAATGCATCTGATAACTTCTTATTAATTTTGTTAGAAATTCCATCATAATAGGACATAGGTGCTCTTGCTCCATAATTGGGTGCTGTTGATCCGTAATAATTACGCCATACTTGGTTCATAAATACTGTTGCATCTACTTTATCTCCAGTAGTGATTGCTCCCGATTTATGTGTTTTAGGCCCTTCCAGATTTTGATAACGGAATGAACGACGATAATCCATTACAAATTGTGAAACATCTGTTACTCCGACTAACGTAGGTTCTACAGAAATTCCTCCCTTTCTTGGATTTACTTTGAATACAAATGGAGTATATTCTATTCTAATAGGATTTGTACTAGGATTAAAGTCAAAAGCAACGAATGTTTTGAAAGTTCTTGCAAGATCACCTTCTCCGGCTGTGGCTTCTACTATTAGATAAGCCATAGGAGCATCAGCTTCTTTGAAATTATCCGGGGAGAATCGGATTACACCTGTTGCTTCATCAATCATAGGATATCCTGTTTGATTAGGATCGTCTAAATTGAATTTAGTGGCTATCTTCCATTTGAAAACAATACCTTTATCATCTAAATTCGTTTCTGGAGTTAAAACCAAACTACCCAATTCTGCTGCACTTCTAATACGATATTGTGAAGCTTCTGTTGCCTTATCCAATCCGAGGTTATTACCGTAATATACATACACTATATTATTAGGATTTGGAGTAACTGTTAATAAGAAAGTTGTGATAGTCGGATTTCCCTTACTGTTATCAGCTTGTACCTTAACTTCATATCTGCCTTCTGGTATACTATTTCCTTTTTTTGCAGTGATCTTACCATTACTCGGATTGATAGTCAATTGTCCTTCAAACTTTTGGTCAAGGTCTACGAATGAATAGGTGACATAGTTTCCTTGCATTCCTTCTTTGGGTTGAGCTGATATAGGCGCGTATTGTGCTATCTCTAAAGCTGCGTATTCAAATCCTGATATAGGAGTGATTTCATCAACTACTTGAATTGTGAATTTAGTTGGCATTTCTACACCTTCAGGAGCGAATTTGTTGGAAACTTTTATAGTGATTTCATAGTTTCCGGCTTCTGTGATACCATGTCCTTTAGCGATTGATATAGCTCCGGTTGTTTCATTGATAGTCACTTTTCCTTCTGCTATTTCCGGAATAATGTTAGCTATACTGAACTTAGCTTCCTCTGTTGAACCTTCAATGACAGGTATAGGACTGATATATTCAGTTTGTCCGTTCGTTTCAGACTCTTTCTCCATGATACCTTTATTGGTAGCGTTATACGTTACATCTATTGGTTTGGAAGTCAGATTGAATGTGATAGCATCAGCAAATATACCTTCTCCTGCTAAAGTAGTCAGTTTTAATGATACTTTGTGCAAACCCGGTTTCATCTTCTTTATAGCCTCTTCATCTGGATTAATAGAAATAACTCCACTTTGAGAAATCTTGAAGAATTCTTTCTCCGGACCATCTGCTATTGCATAACCGCCGCTGGGGATTGTGACGTGTTCACCTTCTGTTATTACTTTTGCAGTAGCTTTCGATTCTCCAATTTCTTCAAAGTCGATTTCAATATAATCAGGTTCTACTTTAATTCCATCGGGAACGCTGGGCAACATTTTTACTTGTATGGCATCTTTGAATTCATGGTAGTTGCCATTGCTATTACATCCTACAGAGATGGAATATAATCCCACCGGTAGATTATCAGAGTTAACAATTCGAACACTACCATCCTTGCTGTCAATGATAAATGATTCGGATGTGTATGGTTCACCATTAAAAGTGATTCCGGTGATAACGAAATCTGTCGGTTCACCTCCTGTATATGTAGGCTTTTCAATCACTGCATTCATTGATGGACCTATATCAGTGAGGCTGTAATAATAGATGGCAAAGCCAGTTGTGTTGGTAGTCTCTGTATCCGTGCATGAGAAGCCTGTAAGAGTCAGGACTACTATAGATAAGATTGCCAGGAATCTAGAGGTTAGTTTTTTTAAATTCATAGTGTTATGATATTAGTTATTATTTTCTGGTATTGTATAGCTTAACTCATAAGGAGTACCATTTACCGTGACTTTGATAGCAACAGCTTTTCCTGTGTAACCTCCATCGGTAAATTCAGCATTAATTGTGGTACCTGTTGGATTGGAGGTTGGATATATGACAGTAATGGCACGAGTTGCAGTTTCTGCTTTTCCTTTTCTAAGCGTGATAAGGTATCTTAAACGATCTTTATATGATACTACGCCATGATCATTTGATATGTTACTAACTTTTGCAGTCAATGCAGTTTTAGTATCCACATTTTCAGAATATGTACGAATGACAATGTTATTGCCATCTTGAAAAACAGTGTGCGCTCCTAATATGTTATTTGCTTGATCGTTGTCAACAACAACATTTCCGTCTTTGGTTCCTTCGCAAAGATTGAAGTTTAGATTGTATTTTTGTCCCTTTTCCGGACCATATAGTTCATCTACGAGAACAAAGAATCCATTATCAATGTCATTGTGGTTAACATGGAATACTGATCGTCTATGATTTAATACATCAGATTTCGGTGTTTCTTTTTGTATGTAGGCGGCGTTTTCAGTAACAATATAATTTGTGTTACCATCTGTTCCCTTGTAAATGAACTTTCCTAACATTTGATCAATGTTGTTTTCAAATATAGTGATAGTATTGTGCCAAGCTGTTTGCTCATATACATTTCGCTGCGGATCACCACTATATGCATATACACCTGCATCAGGGAAGAAGTTACGTCCTTTATGGAATAAGCTGAATGTATTATTATCCGCTTGACAATGCCATTTTGTTTTACCTTCTGCATTAGCAGGATTATAGTTGTTCTTTAAAATGAACATGGACACTTTACTAGGGTCTTGATCCCATCCATTACGTAGCATGTAATAACCGGAATATTCGTATGCTTTTAATGTATAAGTTGGTTTTTTACCTTCTTTACCTTGGGTAGCCATCCATTTCATACCTTCGTTGTCCGGAAACATCTGTGCATAGCGTGTGAAATTCTTTATCAACATACTCTTTTGCATACGTCCTGAACGAGTGTCGTTAAAATTTTCTACAGAGTAGTTCGGATAAACTAAGTCCATCACAAATTCTGTTGCTTTACGTAAGGACGGCATATAATCGGCTGAAAAATAATGTGCTTTATTATTCTCTTTAGCCACTTCGTAGGCGTTATAGAAGTCTGAAATAGCACCTACATGATAACTCGGGTCAAGCTCGTTTTGTATACCGTCGGGATTGAACTGTTCTTTTATTTGTTCGTTTAATTTGCGAGTACCTTCTTCCACCCATTCTTCTGCTTTCTTTAGTTCCGGGAATAAAACACCAGCTAAAGTAAGTGAATATAACTGTGTTACTAATATATTACCTTCCGGTTTATAGAGTTTGCGGATGCTCTCCACTTGATCTACATACTGAGTGAGAAAGATGGATAACCATTCAGGAGTGAAATTGGCAGAATGTATATAATAGGTCATTAAATCTGCTTGTGAGCTAACTCGCTCTGCGATTTGTAATCCGGACCATGGAAAATATTCATCCTTAATAACTTCCGGACATGGATAATTTTTCATCCAATCGGTGAAAACTTCTTTCCAAGACAGTATGTATTTCTCGTCTTTAGTCATGTAATACGCTTTAGCTTGAGGTACCATCCACTGATGACGATGACGCTGATATTTGAACTCATTATCTGTTATGCCGTCAACCTTTAAGTCCCAATTTATTGTTCCATCACTATTTTTGAAAGAATAGTAAATATCTTTCGACTCGTCTCTAACTCCATCGGTTTCTCCTCTAGTTTCAGGGAAGTTCCTTACATAAAAGCGATAGTCCAGAGCTTGATTTGCAATGTTTAGTTCCACTGCTGATGCTGTAGTTCCTAAAAGAGTTACATTCGGGTTTACTACATCTGTACGCATGCGATAATAATCTAGTAATGCATTAGCAGCTAATTGATAGTTTCCTGCTTCATAGTACTGTTTTACTTTTTCTAGACCTTTATAATCTAGATTGATAACTTCAAATAGCTTTTTTTCAATTCCTTCACCTTCATCGGGAAGAATGTTTTCTTTGTCGTTGTTGGGTTCTCCAATGATTAATTCGTCTTTGTCGTCTGTGCAATTAGACAGAAAGAACATTGCGAATAAACAAATAAAGATGTTCTTCATACTTTATTAGGTTTTAATTATTAAAAGTTATATTTTACTGTTTGCAAATGTAATCTGTTTATTTAGAAATGATGATTTGTCCTGTTCACACTTTGTTCAAAAAATGATTTTTTGATATTAATATTGTTGAATCATATATTAATAATGTTTAGAAAAACGGTTTTTAGGCTGATATTAAGCTTTTTATACATCATAATGTAACTTTCATCCTATTCTTTTATGAAATGAACTAATTCATTTTGATACGGGAGGGAAACGGTACGGAGACGAACTAAACGCTAGTTGTCAATAAGAGATAAGCTGTTTTAATACTGTGTTTAGTTTCCTATCTTCTATAAATAATAATTAGCTCTACATTCTAATTTGCGTTCCACTTAAGTCGAACGATAGAACTACTTAATTTGAACTATCGCTCCACTTAAGTGGAACGCAAATTTATTAGGGAACGAAGAAAATAATAGCTCCAAGAAGAATTATTAAAAAGACTATTGTGCTAGATTAATCCTTGTAACTATGAATTTAGCTCAAAACCCTACTGAAAAAAGAAAAGTACTGTTTTATACATTGGGGTTGTTTGTTATGTATAAACTCTCTTCAAATCCAAAAATATTATGATTTTTATGGAATCCAATCCGTAAAAATCATAATATTTTTGGATTTACCTCTCTAGTTGTTTATCCCTTTGCTTTCTTAATATACTCCGTAGGCAAACATCCGAAATACTTTTTGAAACTCGTAGCAAAGTAAGACGGCGTATTAAATCCTACCATTGTGCTGACTTCTGCTATTGTATAACGGCCATCCTTCAGTAGTTTTGCCGCTTCATTGAAACGAATCTTGCGTATAAAGTCGATAGTCGATTCACCTGTGATAGCTTTCAATTTGAGGTGCAGATTAGAACGGCTCATATTCATTTCTCTGGCGAACTCGTCGGTAGAGAATTCGATGTTATCCATATTCTTTTCTACGATGGCAACGGCACGTTTCAACAAAGCTTCATCCATGGCGTTGAACGTAATCTTTTCCGGTTCCACTTCCAGAGATTTGGAATACCGTTCAAGCATACGCCTGCGGGTACGCATCATATTCTGTATCTTCGTAGTCAGGATAGCCAGCGAGAATGGTTTCGGGATATAATCATCCGCGCCCATTTGCAGGCCTTCCATCTGATCTTTGGTTTCGCTTTTGGCAGACAGGATAATCACAGGAATGTGACAGGTACGGATATTCTGCTTCACATTCTTGCATAGCTTGATACCATCCATCACAGGCATCATGACATCAGTCACAATAATGTCCACTTCATTCTCTTTCAGCTTTTCCAGGGCTTCTTCACCATTTCCGGCTTCCAGTGTATTGAAAAGTTCGGCAAGTCCGCTACTTAGATAATGGCGGATTTCATTATTGTCTTCTACGATAAGAATCGTACCACGTTTCTTGTCACCGGTTTCGATCGTTTCGTTTTCTACTTTTTCCGTATCAATGAAATACATCTCTTTCGAGTTGGTAGAATAAACTTGGTCCTCTTCATTTTTAGCGTCATTAGAAGCTAATTCGGAAGATTTGTAGATGTTTATATCCTGTGGCAGATAAACAGAGAAAGTACTGCCTTTGCCTTCTTCACTGTCTAACTCAATACGTCCGTGATGCAGTTCCACCAAACGTTGTACCAATGACAGCCCGATGCCACTTCCTACGTGCTCACTCTCTATCTGATAGAAACGTTCGAATATTTTTCCCTGCTTGTTGATAGGAATACCAATACCGGTGTCACTAACTTGCAGTACCAGCCAATTGTTTTCCTCTTTCAACGTAACAGTAATGCTTTGCCCGCTTTCTGTATATTTGAAAGCATTTGAAAGCAGGTTATTAACGATCAGTTCCAGATAATTCGGATCGAAAAGTTCCTCTTTTTCTTCCAGTTCGGAGTGGAGAGTATAAGTAATCTTCTTGTGGCGTGCCAGTTTATCGTAGAACAAGAAATTATCCTGTATCAGTTGATGCGCATTCTCTTTCTTTACTTTCAGCTCAAAAACTCCCAATTCGGCACGGCGATAATCCATCAACTGGTTGACAAGATGCAACAGACGATTGGCGTTGCGTTGGATATATTCCAGCTGGTTACGAGT
>OJNH01001735.1_pt1 | contig 16370 bp, 11 predicted proteins | sample 1597361 | NCBI WGS metagenome assembly OJNH01 (sample SAMEA2452136, study PRJEB22498) | human gut metagenome | biome: human feces; feature: human gut; material: feces | place: Australia | collected 2012
GTTTCAGGACCAGCAGCATGGCAAAGGTATCTATTATTTTATGAATAATAACCGTTACGACGGTATGTGGTATCAAGATTATCAACATGGAAAAGGTACCATGTACTATTATAACGGAGACCTTTATGAAGGTGACTGGGTGAACGATAAACGTGAAGGTCAGGGCACTTATACTTGGAAAAACGGTTCTAAATACGTCGGTTCTTGGAAAGATGACAAGAAAAACGGAAAAGGCTCCTTGGTATGGAATGACGGCTGTAAATATGAAGGTCATTGGAAGAACGATGTCCGCGATGGTAAAGGCACATTTGAATATGCCAATGGAGACAAGTATGTGGGTGACTGGAAAGAAGACATGCAGCATGGTAAGGGCATTTACTTTTTCCATACGGGTGACCGCTACGAGGGTTCTTATGTACAAGGTGAACGTACGGGTGAAGGCATCTACTATCATGCCAGTGGCAATAAGTATGTAGGAAATTTCAAGAACGGTATGCAGGAAGGGCGTGGTACGTTTACGTGGGCCAGCGGTGCTGTATATGACGGAGAATGGAAAGATAACCAACGTAACGGCTATGGCGTTTACAAATGGAATGTCGGTGACTCCTACGAAGGCGAGTGGAAGGATAATAAATTCAACGGTCAGGGAACATTGATCCTTACTGACGGCACAAAGTATAAAGGAGGTTTTGTAAACGGGCTGGAAGAGGGAAGCGGTGTACAGGAAGATAAGAATGGAAACCGCTACGAAGGTTTCTTCAAACAAGGTAAAAAGGACGGTCCGTTTGTGGAAACAGACAAGAATGGGAAACTGGTACGGAAAGGTACTTACAAAATGGGAAGACTGAGTAATTAAAGAATAAAGTCAAAAGGAAATAATAAAGGCTGCGCAGTTCAAACGGACATTGCGCAGCCTTTATTTTTAGTCTTTTATTATCTATAAGTTTTAGATAATGTATTGAGAACTGATAGATTCATTTGTCATCACTCTTCTGATAGTTTCGGCAAACATATCGGCAATGCTTAATTGCTTAACCTTGGCACATTTCTTTGCATAAGGAATACTGTCTGTAAATACCATCTCAGTCAAGCCCGACTCCTGCACGCGGAAAGATGCCGGATCGGACATCACACAGTGGCTGGCAATCGCACGTACGGATTTAGCTCCGGCTTCCATCATAATATTAGCGGCTTTGGTAATAGTACCTGCCGTATCTACGATGTCATCCACCAATACAACATTCTTGCCTTGCACATCACCGATAATCTGCATGGTGGCAACTACGTTTGCTTTTTCGCGTGTTTTGTTACACAACACCAAAGGTACACCGAGGTATTTGGAGAATGTGCTGGCGCGTTTTGACCCACCTACATCGGGAGTTGCAATGACAAGATCATCCAACTTCAATGATTCAATATATGGAAGGAATACAGCCGATGCGTACAAATGATCAACAGGAATATTGAAAAAACCCTGAATTTGATCGGCATGAAGATCCATAGTAATCAAACGGTCGATACCTGCAACCGAAAGTAAGTCGGCCACCAGCTTGGCGCCGATAGATACACGTGGTTTGTCTTTTCGGTCTTGACGTGCCCAACCAAAGTAAGGGATAACTGCAATCACACTTTTGGCAGATGCTCTTTTGGCTGCATCAACCATCAGCAGAAGTTCCATTAAATTGTCGGAATTAGGGAAAGTGGATTGAACCAGGAATACGTTTGCGCCGCGGATAGACTCTTCATAAGAAACAGCAAATTCACCATCAGCAAAGTGGGTGATATTCATCTTTCCTAGAGGGCAATCAAGGCTGGCGCAGATTTTTTCTGCAAGGTATCTCGAGTTTGTTCCGGAGAATACCATAAAGGGTGCTTTTTCGCTCATTTTGTAATAGATGTTACCTATTTATTAATTTGCATGCAAAGGTATGAATTTCCCGCTACATAATACAAGACTTATTGTAGAAAAAATATTTTTCTTTCCCGGATTTATTTGTAGCTTTGCTCTGTGAAATGCTTTTCATCTATATTATTGTCGGTAGGAATGTTATGCCTGGCAGGTGCGGCATTTATTTCGTGTGTGGGTACAGCTCCTACAAAAGAAGTGCATTTGGTTGACTCCTTAAACCAGGTGGCATATACTTATCGTTACAAAAATCTGGATTCATCGTATCATGCAGCCTCAAAAGCTTATCAAGAAATAGGACTTTATAGTCAGGGAAAAGCAGAAGCCTGTAATAATTTGGGTTTCTGTGCCTTCATGCGCATGGACTTTGAGGAGGCGGAGAAATATTACCAGACTGTACACAATCTGACAAAGAATGAGTTGGAACTTCTTGTCGCCGATATAGGGCTGATGAAGATTTATCAGCGGACAGCACTGAACAAAGAGTTTTATGATTACCGGAACAGTGCTCTACGTCGTATGAAACGTATTGCGGAGGACAATAACCTGTTTGCGGACAGGCATGAGAGAATGCGTTTGGCTTATGCAAGATCGGAGTTCTATATTGTATCTGCCATATATTATTATTATTTGCAACAGCGTCCGGAAGCTTTGGCATCCATTAATGAAGTAACAGAAAATGAAGAGCTGGTAAAGGACACCAACCAGTTATTGTATTATCATTATATAAAAGGATCGGCTTCTTTGTGCGATGGAGAAACTCTTGACGAACGTCGTCTGAAAGAGTTTGACGAACTATATACAACCTGGAGACTGGCTACCCAAAGAGGGTATTTGTATTTTGAGGGCAATGGGGTACAAGGTTTGGCAAATCTAATGGCTTCATCGGATAATTATGAATTCTTTCAGGGACGGCGCTCGCATGCTTTGAAGCAATTTGGCGAGCCTGTGGATTCTTTACTGCCTATGCGGTTAGGGCAACTGGCTTTGGAGAAGTTCCGGCAATACAATGACATTTACCAGATTGCGGGTGCGTATGTCTCCATTGGAAGGTATTTGAATGCGCATGGAAAGTATAAACAGGCACTTGATACTTTGGCGTGTGCTCTGGAGTGTGTCAACGATCATCATCGCCATTTTTATGATTGCCATGACAGCTTGGATTGGTTGAGAGCTTATGATCGCCGCGATACAATATATGTGGAGAAGGCATGGCTACAACAAAAACTGAAAACTGTTCCCGAATGGATTTCAAGGATACGTGAACAATTGAGCGTAACCTATGCCGGATTAGGGATGAAAGAATATTCAGACTACAACAGAAACATATATTTGGATATTTTGGAAGATACCCGTCAGGATAAAGAACTGGAGAGCCGTTATCAGGCACTGGAAAAAGAGGCTGCTCAATTGAACTTGCTGCTTTTCTTTGTGATTATGGGACTCATTCTGGTATTGATATTCTTCTGGTTCTTTAATAAACGTTCCAAAGCACGTAATAAACTGCATCTGCACCGCCTGCAATCCATGTTGGACATTTGCCAGGGAATAACGGCATCCATCCCCGCTGACGCACAGACCGAAGAAGATATAACGGATGCTATTCTGACAGCAGTACGTCCCGGTCTGAAAAAATTATTCGGAACAGAAGATATATATATTAAGGATAGAAAGATGGCCTTCGCACAGCGCATAGGGAAGGATGAGCAGGCTATGATACAGGTAATCAATCCATATGTCCAGTGGGCACTGGACAACGGAATGACTTCCATCTCTCTTGGCGAGGAACAGCGCAGACTGGAAAAACAACGGTATATTCACGAACAGCATATCGCCGGGAACAAACGGCAGAATTTGATTAAAAAGGCTTGCCTTTCTATCGTCAATGGTATTCATCCTTATATTGACCGCATCTTGAATGAGGTACATAAACTGGTGCATTTGGGATATATCCATGATGAAGTTATCAAGAATGTGAAATATCAGTATATTGATGAGCTTGTTACTACGATTAATGAGTATAACGATATTTTAGCTTTGTGGATCAAGATGAAGCAGGGTACATTGAGTTTAAATATCGAAACTTTTGAGTTGAACGAACTCTTTGAGCTGTTGAAGAAAGGGAATCGGGCTTTTGAGATGAAGCAGTTGGATTTGGTAGTGAGTCCAACCGACGTTTGTGTAAAAGCAGATAAGGCACTGACTCTTTTTATGATTAATACATTGGCGGAGAATGCACGCAAATATACTCCTAAGGGAGGGACAATAAAGATTTACGCCCGTAAGGAGAATGATTATGTGGAAATATCTGTTGAGGATAATGGGCGCGGTTTGTCTCCGGAAGATGTTGCCCACATCATAGGAGAGAAAATATATGATTCCAAAGCCATCGGCATGAATGATGCACCCAACCGGGAAGAATTGCGGAAAAAGAAAGGCAGTGGGTTTGGATTAATGAATTGTAAAGGCATCATCGAGAAATATAAGAAAACAAATCCGATTTTCAATGTATGCTTATTCAATGTGGAGAGTGCATTAGGAAAAGGAAGCCGTTTCTATTTCAGGTTACCGGTCGGTGTACGCAAAATTATAACAGCGGTGTTGCTTGTGCTCTCTTTGAGCATGGTATCTTGCAGTAGGACAGCCAATAACGATATGTCCCAAGAAGTGCCTGCAGACTCTTTAGTCTCAGCTTTTCAGGAAGAATATGAATTTTTGCTGGATCAGGCTTCTGATTATGCCAATGATGCATATTATTGTAATGTAGAAGGTGAATATGCAATGGCTTTGCAATACATAGATTCTGCAATGATGTGCCTGAATGAGCACTACGGGAAGTATGCCGAAAAACCGCACTGCTATATGACATTAACCGGTAACGACATGCCTGCAGAGTTAGATTGGTGGAACAAAATGTTTAATTCTGATTTTCATGTGATACTGGATCTTCGGAATGAAGCGGCTGTTGCATTCCTTGCTTTGAAACAATGGGATAATTACAGTTATAACAATGGCGCATATACAACCTTGTACAAGTTGCTGGGCGAAGATCAGTCTTTGGAATATTTCTGTCGCGAACTGGAACGCTCCACCAACAATAAAATGGTGAGCATTTTACTCGTTGCTATCCTACTGGTTGCATTATGCTTGGGATATTATATTCTGTATTTTCGCAGGCGATTGGTGAACCGTTGGAATTTGGAACAAGTATTGGAAATTAACAAACAGATTTTCACAGCATCCATAATGCCTACGTCTGAAAATGAAGAAATGCTGCAACGGGAAGAGGATATATTGAAAAATATCCCTCAACAAATTGTGGACAATGCATTCGATGCAGTGAATGAATTATTGGGTATAGAACAGTTGAGTATCGCTGTTTATAACGAGGCCGCCCATAGACTGGAGTATGCATCCAACCCTTTGAAAGAAACGGTGGAGAGCAAATCGACATGGAAAAGTCTGATGCAAAGCAGTTTCGAAGAACAAACCTGTCTGGCAGAAAATGGGATGCAGGCGTTGCCTCTTGTCGTAAAAGCCGGGAGCTCCAGCCGGTGTATAGGAGTGTTGTGTTTGGTGAGAAACGAAGCACAGCAAGAAAGCGATTATTTGCTGCTGGAGTTGATAGCCCGTTACGTTGCGATTGTGATATTTAATGCGGTTGTAAAATTGGCCACAAAATACCGGAATATTGAAACCGCTCAGGATGAAGCACATCGTGCATCGTGGGAAGATAGCCTGCTGCATGTTCAGAATATGGTGCTTGATAATTGCTTGTCTACTATCAAGCATGAAACAATTTATTATCCTAATAGAATTAAGCAGTTGATAGGTAAGCTTCGTTCCGGTAAACTATCGGAGGCGGAGGAACAGGAGACGGTAACGGCTATTAGTGAACTGATAGAGTATTACAAAGGAGTATTCACCATTTTGAGTCAGTGCGCGTCCCGACAACTGGAGGAGGTTACTTTCAGACGTACTGTCATTCCTGTATCCGAGTTATCGGAAGCTGCGGAAAAGTATTTCCGTAAAGTGCGTAAGGGAATTACTGTGCCTGTCATTTTCAAAACGGAGATCGTGAATGAGTCTGTTGTCGGAGATGTAATCCAATTACGTTTTCTGTTGGAGAACTTAATTGATGAAGCTCTGTCAGTACCAGTTTCAGGAAAAATCACCCTGACTTGTGCAGTAGAGGAAGATTTTGTACGTTTCCTTTTTACAGATATGCGACGGGAGAAAACGAGGGAGGAACTGAATCAACTGTTTTATCCGAATCTGACACGTATGACGACAGGCGAAAGAGGTGAATTGTGTGGTACGGAATATCTGATATGCAAACAAATAATTCGCGATCATGACGAGTTTGTCGGAAGGAGAGGATGTCGTATCAATGCAGAACCGTTGGAGAAGGGAGGGTTTGTCGTATACTTTACGCTGCCTCGTTATATAAAGAAAGTTTAGCAGAGAGAATAACTGTTTCTCTTCAGAGCAAATTTGAATAAGTTTTGAATAAGTAAGGATGAAAAGAAATAAAATATGGAAGCAAAGAAATTCAAAGTCATCATTGTAGAAGATGTAAAATTGGAGCTAAAAGGTACGGAAGAGATATTCCGGCACGAAATACCGGAAGCGGAAATTATCGGTACTGCCATGACAGAACAGGAGTTCTGGAGCTTAATGGAAGCAGGCGTGCCTGATCTCGTTTTGTTGGATTTGGGATTGGGTGGTTCTACTACTATCGGTGTGGATATTTGCCGTAATATTTTTAAACGTTATCCGGGAGTGTATGTGTTGATCTTCACCGGAGAAATATTGAATGAAAAGTTATGGGTGGATGTCCTTGATGCAGGAGCTGACGGCATCATTCTGAAAACAGGAGAGTTGCTGAAAACGGATGTACAAGCCGTTATGGATGGGAAGAAGCTTGTCTTTAATTATCCCATATTGGAAAAAATTGTGGAGCGTTTTAAGACTTCTGTCCTAAACGATGCAAAACGGCAGGAGGCTATCATCTGTTACGATATCGACGAATATGATGAACGTTTTCTCCGTCATCTTGCTTTGGGCTACACAAAGGAGATGATTGCCAGTCTGAAAGGAATGCCTTTTGGAGTGAAGTCATTGGAGAAACGACAGAATGATTTAGTAGGACGCCTTTTCTCTGCTTCCGAACGCATAGGGGTGAATGCCACGCGTCTTGTCGTGCGTGCACTTGAACTGCGTATTCTTGATATTGACAATCTGGAAGCAGACGATGAATAACAGCTCTGGAAACTAAACAGCTATGAGAAATAAATGGTGCATGCCCCATCCTGCAACAATGTTCTTCCTGTTGACCCTGGGAATCATTTTTCTGTCGTGGATATTCGATGTCTACGGCTTGAATGTGCGATTGCCCCAGACAGGAGAGGAGATAAGGGTACAAAGTTTGTTGAGCCCGGAAGGTCTTCGTTGGTTGTTGCGCCATGTGGTCACAAACTTTACCGGTTTTGCCCCGTTAGGGTTGGTTATTGTGGCGATGTTTGGAATAGGCGTTGCCCAGCATTCAGGATTTATAGACGCGTGTATTCGTAAAGGTCTTCGTAACCAAAGGCATAATCCCTGGCGTATTGTACTCAGTGTTATTGTCTTGGGATTGCTGTCTAATGTTGTGGGAGATGCCGGATACATTATATTACTGCCTATCGCCGCAACACTATTTCATTCGGTAGGGTTGCATCCCATAGGCGGAATTATTGTTGCCTATGTATCGGTATCGTGTGGTTATAGCGCTAATATACTTTTGAGTACACTTGATCCCATGCTGGCTGCTACAACACAAGAGGCTGCTGATATGACAAATGTATCAGGCGGACGAATCGGGCCACTATGTAACTATTATTTCTTTTGTGTATCTACTTTCTTATTAATATTCATTATTTATTATATAACCCGTAAAAAACTATTGCCAAGTTTGGGAAAGTATAATGAAAGTGATGTTTTTCGCGGTTACAAACAATTATCCCGTAAAGAACAGAGAGCTTTATTAGGGGCTGTAATTGTGGGGGTACTTTATGCCGTACTTATCTTATGGGCTACATTTTCATCATGGGGAATTTTGCGAGGAGTTAATGGAGGACTGATTCGTTCGCCATTTATCATTGGTATTCTGTTTTTACTATCTTTGGGTATTGGTCTAATGGGAATGATATATGGATTTGCTTCCGGGCATTATCGTACAGATAGTGATGTGATAGAGGGATTGACGCAACCGATGAAGTTATTGGGTGTATATTTTGTAATCGCTTTTTTCGCTTCTCAGATGTTTGCCTGTTTTGAGTATTCTCATTTAGACAAGTGTATAGCAATAATGGGAGCTAATATGCTTTCTTTAGTCCGATTGGATAATTTGTGGATACTGATATTATTCATCCTATTCACAGCTTTTATAAACCTCATTATGGTATCTTCCACATCGAAATGGGCATTTATGTCTTTCATTTTCATTCCTGTTCTGACCGGCATGGGAGTTTCTCCGGATATGACACAATGTGCTTATCGCATCGGTGATAGTGCAACAAACGCCATTACTCCGTTTATGTTTTATATGCCGCTTGTGCTGACTTATATGCAGCAGTACGATAGGCAATCCACATATGGTTCGTTACTTAAATACACGTGGAGGTATTCATTGGTTATCCTTGTTGCCTGGACTGCTTTATTTGTGCTTTGGTATGTTTGCAAGCTACCGTTAGGGTTGTAATGTCTTGGAAATATATCGTAACCTTTTATAAATCTTTATTTCATCATTTCCTATATATCTTCGTCATGAAGCCTAGTTTTTATATAGAAACATTCTGTCTGTTTGTCCTGTCATTATGAAACCTGAATGGGCTGAATATCATCAATATAAATAGAAAAATCCTATTTGGAAAAACATATACATTTGTTGGCTGCATTGTGAATGAATGATGTGGTTGCATAACTCAATTATATTATAGCTACCAAAGAAAATTGCATGTTTGTAATAAACATCCATAATATATTACAATGGTAAATATTATTTGCAAATAATAGCTAAGAAGTCATGGCGATATATTATTTTTGCAAAAAAGGTATTGAATATAATAATACTATAATAATTATTGAAATAAAGATGAAGACAAAATTAATAGAAAGCTTGGATTTTACAGAAGAAGAGTATAATGAAAAAACAGCTGGCGAAGATATTGCTTCTTTCAACGAATTTATAGAGGCTGTCATTGCATTTGTAGAACAAAGTGGTGGTACTTTGGAAGATGCAATCGTCATGGCTAACGAGGCTTATTATCAATTGTAGTAAACTGTAATTGATTCTTTCGAGAATTATTTCTGTAGAAATTGCCAATTTGTGGGGGAGTAACTGATCAAACTTTTGATTATGCTGATTCTTCTGGAATTTTTGTGTCATATTAATAGCTGTATTTATCACTCCTTTTAAGAAAAACTTCATATGCCATAATGCATTGTATCTCAGGAGAACAACTCCTTATATTTTCGATTTGAGATTATCATTTTAGTATAAACAATAAATATTTTGGATGTAAAATTTGTAGTTTTCATAAAAAAACGTACCTTTGCACCGCAATTAAGGATGGTTCCGTAGCTCAGCTGGATAGAGCAACGCCCTTCTAAGGCGTGGGTCTTGCGTTCGAATCGCAACGGAATCACTTTTATAAAACGCTGATTATCAATAAGACAATCAGCGTTTTTCTTTTAAAACAAAATGCTATTAGATTAAAAAAAACGAGAAAATGCTCACTTTTGAGCGATTTACCTTGTCGAAATCTTGTCTAAGGATTTTCTCTAATATTTTAAGTCTATGGCAACAATCAGATTAGCTTTAATTCCAGCAAAAGGAAGAAACAAAGCACATTGTCACTTGATTCAAAATTGACAACCTCTTCCAATTCAAAAATGGTCAAGTCGTCAAGCGTCCAAACGCAGCAATGATAAATACCAAGTTACGCACCCTCCTAAACGAGTATCAAGAAAAGCTCGATAGCATAAAGTGCATCCAAACGTATGACTGCAAGCAGTTGCGGGAAATACTGGTGATACTTTACTGAATTTACCAAAGGCGAGTTTCTTCTTTCAGAAATAACACCGGAAATAATCAGTAACTTGTATTGGTTACAGGAATTATTTTATTGGGAGTGAACGGAGCAAACGGAGCAAATTCCGATATGGGATTATGGTACTATAAAAATAAGAATTTCCATACTCTGTCAGTTTCTTTGTTTACGTAAAATAACACTTGTTACTACTACCGTAAAAAACCCAAAAAAGGTAAAAAGGTTTTGCTTCTACGTTGTAGGCTGTTAACTTTGAGATATCAATATTTAAAATCATAAAAGCATATGAAAAAATTAATCTTATCTCTTGCACTTTGTTGTGCAGCTACTAATTTCTTTGCGCAGAATACCGACCCTGCACAATTGGTCAATGAAGGTAAAGCCGCACTTGAATCTAAGAATTATCAACTGGCATTCACAAAATTCAGCACTTATTTGACACAGACAAATAACCAAGACTCTGTAATTGCTTTTAACTGCGGTGTTTGCGCCGATAAAATTAAGAAGCCTGCCGATGCTTTGAAATACTTTGATATAGCTGTACAGAAAAAGTATAACTTAGCCAATGCCTATATTGGTAAAGCCGGTGCATTGAAGGACTTGAAGAAAAATGATGAATATGTCGCTACTCTGAAAGAAGGCCTGGAAGCAGTCCCGGGAAATAAGACCTTAACAAGAATGTATGCTACTTATTACGTGAATCAAGGTATTGTTGCACAACAGGCTAAAAAGGTTGATGATGCAGAAGGTGCTTTCAAACAAGCTCTTGCAATCCAGCCGGATAATGTAAACGCCCTCAATAGCTTAGGAGTATTGCTTTACAGTCAAGGCGCCGCTACATTGAATACAGATGCTGAAAAGGCAAAAGGACAATTCAAAGAGTCCAAGGAGTATCTGGAAAAACTTATTCCATTGTTGTCTCCGAGCAAACCGGCTCAAAAGAAAATGATAGACAATGCCAATACAATGCTGAACTTTATAAATACTCAGTTATAAAACTCACATACATAAAACATGAAAGAGAGACAGTCCAATCAAGGTCTGTCTCTCTTTTTATCATACTCTGTTTTTGTTCTTCAATTATTTACTTCTCTTTAAAACCATTGCTGTTCGCGCCGGAATATAGAGTTTCAGCCATTCTTTCTTATCTTTCTTGTACAAAGGATCTGAAAGGGTGAAATGCTTCACTGTGTCATCAGTCAGTCCATAGCCACCATAATCCGGATTATCGGTATTCAATATAACCTCATAAGAACCGGCAGGAACCAAGAATCCATAATCGGTGAAAGACTGCTTGGGATTAAAGTTAAATACAAATACTAAATCCTTACGCATATACGCCAATACCTGATCTCCGTCATTATGCCATATTTCCTGAACCGGCGTAGCTTGGAAATTCTTCATACTTTTGATAACTTCCAACATGGCGCAATCAAAATCACCCAGATAATGATATGCCAAATTTTTATTATCTACCAAATCCCATTGACGGCGGGCATATTTGCACGACCAACCATTACCTTCACGAGGAAAGTCTATCCATTCGGGGTGACCGAACTCATTACCCATGAAGTTAAGATAACCGCCATTGATAGTCGTTGCCGTCAACAGACGTATCATCTTGTGTAAGGCGATACCACGATTTACAGTATAGTTTTCATCACCTTTCTGCATGTGCCAGTACATATCGGCATCTATCAGACGGAAAACAATTGTTTTGTCACCAACTAATGCCTGATCATGACTTTCCGCATAAGATATTGTTTTCTCATCCTGACGACGGTTGGTCACTTCCCAAAACATGCTGGAGGGCTTCCAGTCTTCATCTATTTTTTCCTTGATAGTTTTGATCCAATAGTCGGGAATATTCATCGCCATGCGATAATCAAAGCCATAGCCGCCATCCTCGAATTTTGCAGCCAGTCCCGGCATTCCCGATACCTCTTCGGCAATGGTAATTGCTTTAGGATTAACCTGATGAATCAGGCGGTTGGCAAGTGTCAGATAGCAAATGGCATTGTCGTCCTGATGGCCATTGAAATAGTCTCCATAGTTGCAGAATGCTTCGCCTAAACCATGGCTATAATACAGCATTGAAGTCACGCCATCGAAGCGAAAACCGTCAAAGTGATACTCTTCCATCCAATATTTACAGTTGGACAGCAAAAAATGAATAACTTCATTTTTTCCATAGTCAAAGCAAAGCGAATCCCATGCCGGATGTTCACGACGGGCACCCGGATAGAAATACTGGTTCGGATCACCGGCAAAGTTACCCAGCCCTTCTACTTCATTCTTCACTGCATGGGAGTGAACGATGTCCATGATAACAGCGATACCCATGCTATGGGCTGTGTCAATGAGTTCTTTCAGTTCGTCCGGAGTACCGAAGCGGGAAGAAGCAGCAAAGAAACTTGATACGTGATACCCGAAACTGCCGTAATATGGATGCTCCTGAATAGCCATAATCTGGATACAGTTATATCCATCCTTTACGATGCGTGGAAGAATCTTTTCCTGAAACTCTCTGTAACTGCCGACTTTTTCCTCTTGTTGCGCCATACCGATATGACATTCATAAATCAACAATGGATTAGTGGCGGGCTTGAAAGTTTTCTTTTTCATCTTATACGGTTTCTCCGGCGACCATACCTGTGCGCTGAAGATTTTGGTTTGTTCATCTTGAACAACCCGATTTGCCCATGCCGGAATACGTTCGCCACAGCCACCGTCCCAATGCACCATTAGTTTGTATAAGTCACCATGCTTCATGGCGCCGGCCGGTAGTTTTATTTCCCAGTTTCCGTTTGCTTTACGTTTCAGGTTGTATTTTTTCTCCTCTTTCCAGTCATTAAACGTTCCAACCAAGAAAATCTGAGTGGCATTGGGAGCCCATTCGCGGAAAACCCAGCCTTCATCAGTGCGATGCAGGCCAAAATAAAGATAGCCGGACGCAAAATCCGATAAGGTTTGTTTTCCTTTGTTGGTTAATTCCGCTTCTTTTTCAGCAGCATGTTTATGACGTCCGTTTATGGCATCTGCGTAAGGCTCCAGCCAAGGATCGTTCTTAATCAAATTCAATGTTTCCATAAAGGATTAATTTGAGGTATTTGATATTATGCTTTAACTTTCACAATTACTTTTTTCACACCGTCCGGAGTGATGCCGGGAGCGTGTCCGTCTTGTGGAAAGAAAATGGCAAACATGCCCGGTTTAACTTCGATATAGCTCTCTGCCAGACCGGAAAAGAAAGTAATATCTTTCTCTGCATTGTAGGGAGCATCTGCCGGAACGCAATCTTTTGCTGCGGTGTAGCCCATTATTTCAGTACCAGACAGAGGAATCTGGATGTCAATAAAATCCCTGTGTGTTTCCAGTTTGGCATCTTCCTTTGTTTTCGGTTTGGTTTGCGCCACATTTACGAGCAATTCTCTACCTTTAAGCTCCGTTTTTCCCACTTCCAAAGCGTTCAAATCGTGTGATTTCAAAAATTCAATGGCTTGTGCGAATAAAGGATTCAGCGAAGCATATTTCTCTATGTTTTCAAGTCTGTCTACTACCATAATTCAAATGTTTTAAGTTAGTTATAAATAGGTAATTATTCAAAATCGTCTATTGTGTAATTCACAAAGTCTGAAAAACGTTTCATCTGTTTGAAAATATCATCTGTACGATCCAGAAAGTCCGGAGCCAGCAAGAAACTGTCCGGTTGGCTGCAGGCAACGGTATACTCCTTGCACTGCAAGTACTTCAGGTACGGATACTCCTTAGGAAAGCCTTTCGGGGCTGTTTTCAGGAAATTTTCTCCGACAACGGGAAAGTATTGTTTGAATACAGGATCTTCGACAATTCCCCGGAATTCATCTATATTGTCATACACCGCCTGTCTCAATGCTTTCAGCAGGGGAGGGGGCGGGCAATAGCTGCCGCCTGCCAACAGGCAGTTTCCCGGTTGCAAATGGATATAGTATCCGCAATGGTCGGATTTCTTTCCTTTGGCGTTGATATAGCCGCCAAAATGGTTCTTATAGGGTGTTTTGTCTTCCGAGAAGCGTGTATCCCGATAGATGCGGTATGTACAGTCTTTGGCTTCGATGCCGCGGATGCTTTCGTCAAACAATGAGATGCGGGAGATAATCACTGTCAGCAAGTTCTCGAACTCATTTCGGGCATTTTCGTATTGTTCCCGGTGAGCATTGAACCATTCGCGATTATTGTTGGCGGACAGTTCTTTCAGAAATTGAAATATAACAGGAATGTTCATATCAATCATAAATCCTTATTTCTGCCAAATTTACGGATAATATTTATAACATGCTACAAACAGACATAAAAAAAGCACCGGCTTGGGGTAAACCGATGCTTCTTACACATTTATCAATCAAAACAGACGCTTCTGTTCTTTGATGTACTTACTTATCACAAGCGGGTACGTCTCCTTTAATTAATCTTATATCTAATACTATGAAAAACACATCTATATAACGTCACCCTTTCAGAATTTGTTCATAAGGGTAAGGATAACTTTAGCAATTGTTATATCTTTGCAAGAAAATATATGAATTATGAGAGAGTATAAATACGATGAAGAAAGTGTCAATGCCTTGATAGAGTGGTCCAAAGCGGCATCATTTCCCGAACAGATACAATTGAACGATGCTGAAACGATATTTGATGTAAAAAGGTATGTACAAGCTAACCTGAGTGACATTACCGCCCATTATCCGGATGAGTTCTATAATCCGGCCATTACGCGTATGTACAGGTTGAAGGATAAAATGGAAGGTAGGGATGATGCAGAGTGAAACGGTCACTCTGCATCATTTCCATAATTTATAATTTTATTTTAAGAATTTTACCGCCGTATCCTTCCACAGATACTTCCGTTGCCTTGTATGGCAATAGGCTGATTGTCTCTTCTTTGCCACTCAATAAATCGACGGCATGGTACCGGTCCATTTGTGGTATTTGCAGGAAATCAAAGGCATGGGAAGGAATATTGATTGCAAGGTCTGCCGATATATGATCGAAGTTTACGACAAACAGCAATAATTCCCTACCGGACTTGCGCAAGAAAGTATATTGCTTATGTTCGTTGAAACGCCAGCCGTTGACATTGGCATACATCAAATCGAAAAAGTCACCTTGTGAGATTGCTTTTTCCTCGTTGCATAATGTCAGTATGCGTTGATAGATGGCATACAGGTGTTTCTGATTGTCCGTCATCATTTTCCCGTCAATCACCGGGAAAATACAGTGATTTCCTACCAGCATGGACTTTAAATGACCCGGGGCATTTCCTGAACAGGTTCCATAAGTTGGAAGCATATGGGTATGTACGTAAGGAAAATCTTTTGGAACAATGCGTTCCAGCTGCATTTCTATATCTTTTTCTACACAAGGAAGTGCTTCGTTGATCATAATTCCGGTAGTTGTATGTTTGGTGATAACAGCAACCATTCCGTTTTTGATCCCGCTGTCTGCTACAGCTTTTTTCACTTCATTTGTGATGTTGATCATTTCAAATTCATGTTTTGTCACAACTTCGTTTTCATACAGTTTTACCATGTTAATCCTCCAGTCCTAAAAAGCGAATTGCATGTTCTCCAAGAATAGCTTTTTTTACATCTTCACGAAGCGGCAGGTTCAGGATACCATCCAGACTTCTTACATGGCGGAAACGTGGATTGTTGGAACCAAACATAACCTTATCCTGGAAGCAGTTCTGAAGCCAATTTAAATTCATATTGACAGAAAACAGATGGCTGTAATAATTTCTCGGTGAATCCATATAGACCATGGAAGTATCCGCATATACATTTGGATATTTCATTAACATCATGATGGTCTCTTCCCACCATGGCCATCCCATGTGAGCCAAACAGAAGCGAAGGTTAGGATAATTGACTGCTACATCTTCAAAAAGGATCGGTTCTGAATACTTGGAAGGAGTATCCGGTTCCCAACTGTAACCAGCGTGGAACATGATTGGTTTGTTATGCTCCTCACAAACTTCATAAAGCGGTGCCAGCAGCGGATCGTCTGCATACATGTGAAGGCGTGAAAGATTTAACTTAAGTCCAGAAAGCTTCTGTGTTTCAAAAGCATATGTTAATTTTTCTTTTGCCTTTGGATCTCTGGGATCTACACTTGCAAATCCAATAAAACGGTCAGGACAGGAAGCTACGATCTTTTCCATTTCTTCATTGCTGACAATAGGTCTTCCCATCTGGGTGGAATAATCTTCTGGAAGCCATACAACTTTATCAATCCTTGCATCATCAATTAAAAGTTTCTCAAATTCAATAGGATTACGTCCTGATTTGAATACTCCAAATTGCTGCTTACGAAAGCTCAAATCTTCCGGATCT
>OJNH01001742.1_pt1 | contig 16344 bp, 26 predicted proteins | sample 1597361 | NCBI WGS metagenome assembly OJNH01 (sample SAMEA2452136, study PRJEB22498) | human gut metagenome | biome: human feces; feature: human gut; material: feces | place: Australia | collected 2012
GTTACGTTCCGGCACACATGGCAAATCCAACAAGAATGAATTGGCATATTGAGAAAGACGGAATTATCATTGCTAAAGGAAATGGAATTTTGAAATATGCAAAGGTAAGTAACTATTATAATTACTCACAGTATAAGAACGATTTAAAAGAATTTAAAGCTTTGAGCAGTGAAGAATACACAAAGAAATATGCATCTGATTTGATTCGTAAATGGAATTATACAGAAGAACGTGCCATGAAATCAGCAGAAATACATGTTAAAGAAATGGAAAATGACTTGGAACTTGTGAATAAATTTGAAGCTTTTATTAACAAAATTGACACCACTTGCGGCGGTTTACTTGGTGAAGGTGATGGATATATTTATGAAAAAGTAACTGTCACTGAATATAAAACGGAAAATAAAGTGGTAGAAGATGAAACCGGAAGCATCAAAGAAGGACAGCTTTTTGTTGTCAAGACTGGATTCAATTATGGACACAATAAAGGATATGTATATAGAATCCATGAAACCAGATGCGAAGATGGAAAAGTTCTCTATCACGCAAACAAGCTCAACAGAAAGAAAACGAAAGAATGTACTGGTAGAGCTGATAGTTCTAACTATTGGTACATTACGGAAAATTTTCTTAGATGGTTTGAAAAAGGTTCTCTTGCGTGGTGTCATCTGGAAGAAGTTAAAACACCGTATGAGGTGGAAAAAGTAGTTAAAAGGAAAATCAAGAAAGAAGGAAACGAAAAAAGAGAAAAGAAAACTGTTAAAGTTACAAAGGAAACAAAGCAGACAGTGGAAACAAAAACCGATAACCAGGAAATCGGATCAGATACAAGCGATATTGAAAATTTGCACTTTGAAGTATCTGAAGATACAGACACAAGAGATAATTCGAAAATCTATCTTGCTAAGGTGTCGGAAAAATTAACCCGTGAAGAGTATGTAAAAGTAAATATTTATATTAAGTCTATCGGTGGTTATTATTCCAGATTCAAGCACGCTTTTTTGTTCAAGGAAGATCCAAGTGGGAAACTTTTCAATGTGTCTTATATGGAAGATGGAGAGAAAACAGAACAAAAAAATAATACACCGGAAACAAAACATACAGAACAGGAACAAAAAGAAGAGAATGTTAAGTATGTGATTACGGAAGATAAACATACAAAAACAGGTGCTACAATCTGGATTGTAAAACCGGAAAAGAATCTAACTAAACCGGAATTTGCGACCATTAAGAAACATTTAGCAACGTTACAAGGCTTCTATAGCAGTTTCAAGAATGGATTTATATTTACATATGATCCAACAGAAAAATTGTGTGCAGATGGCGGTTAGTATACCTATACCGCTTATTTCACTAAAGGAAAGGAGATAAAATGTTCAAAGATAACCGAGATTTTTATCCAACGTCGGAAAGAATCATAAACCAAATGCTTGAAGGATTGGACTATAGATATATTAACACTATACTGGAACCATCCGCAGGTAGTGGAAACATTGTAAATACACTTAAACGGATTGAAGAACAGGAAAATAAATGGTCAAAAAAATTTGCATTTGATATTGATTGTATAGAGTATGATCGGAATTTACGTGCGATCTTAAAGGAAAATAATTATAGAGTTGTATGTGATGATTTCCTGGCATATGAGACTATGAAAACATATGACCTTATTATTATGAATCCACCTTTTTCAAACGGATGTAAACATCTTTTAAAAGCTTTAGAGATGCAAAAAAGGAACGGTGGAGCAGTTATTTGCATACTTAATGCGGAAACATTACGGAATCAATGCAGTAATGAGCGTATAACACTTTCTAAAGAATTAGAAGAGTATGGAGCGGAAATAAAATACATATCAGATGCTTTTTTGGATGCAGAAAGAAAAACAGGTGTGGAGATAGCTTTAATAAAAGTAAAGCTGCCGGAAACAAAACACAATTCTTTTATTCTGGAAGGATTAAAAAAAGCGGAAACAGAGAAAGAAGCTACATATTCAAATGAGTATACGCAAATTGTGGAAAACGATTTTTTGAAATCAATTATTGATCAATATAACATGGAAATAAAAGCTGGAATTAGATTGATCAATGAATATGTGTCAATGAGTCCATATATCTTACAATCATTCGGAAAAGATAAGAAAACAGGAGAAACAATACAAACAGGTGGATGCATCTTATCTCTAGATATTTCAACAAATAGAAACAAATATGAAAATAAGTTATCTGTAAACAATTACATCAAAGAAGTACGTGGCAAATATTGGAAAGCATTGTTTGAAAATCCAAAATTTATCGGACAGCTTACAAATAACTTACAGTTGGAGTATTACAACAAGATTGAGGAATTAAAAGAATATGATTTTTCAGTATATAATATCCGTGAAATACGAATGGACATGAATAAAAAAGTCGCAAAAGGTATAGAACAGACAATAATTGATCTGTTTGAAGAATTAAGTAATAAGTACTCTTATTACGATGAATGTACAAAAAACATTCATTATTTTAACGGATGGAGAACTAATAAAGCATGGATAATCAATAAGAAAGTTATTATCCCATTAAACGCATATGATAGTATCTGGAACAATTATCGACCATCCAGACATGAAGTTGTAAGAAAATTACAAGACATTGAGAAATGTTTCAATTATTTGGATGGGGGATTAACAGAAGCTATTAACATGCAAAAATCATTGTCTTTTGCGGAAGAATACGGAGAAACGAAGAATATTACTTTGAAATATTTTGATATTACTTTCTATAAGAAAGGAACCTGTCATATTACATTCACAAACGAAGAATTATTGAAAAAATTTAACATTTTTGGATGCCAACATAAAGGATGGCTGCCACCTGGATATGGAAAGAAAACATATAAAGATATGACAACGGAAGAAAAAGATGTTGTAAGTGCTTTTGAAGGCGAAAAAGAATATAACAAAGTAATGGAAAATAAACAGTATTACTTATTTGACGGAAAACAATTTCTACTTGAACAGAAATAAGAGAATAATAAAAGAAAAAAGAAAGTGAGGAAACAGCAATGAAAACTTATAAAGGATTCAACAAAGATATGACATGTAGAGGATTTCAATATGAAGAAGGAAAAGAATATACAGAGGAAAAAGCAAAAGCATGTGAAACAGGATTTCATGCGTGTAAATATCCACTGGATTGTTTTTCGTATTATGAACCTTGGAATAGCGTTTATCATGAAGTAGAACAAAGAGGAGAGATTGATGAAAGTAACGCAAATGATACAAAAGTCTCCTCAACAAAAATTAAAATTGGAGCAAGAATTGATATCGCTGGATTAGTTAAAGCAGCGATTGAATATACTATGGAACGAATTAAACCAGAAGTAAAATCCAATGAACATTACGGAGCATCAAGTGCTACGGGAGATAAGGGAGCATCATCTGCAACTGGAAATTATGGAGCTTCAAGTGCTACGGGATATAAGGGAGCATCAAGTGCTACGGGAGATTATGGAGCATCATCTGCAACTGGAAATTGTGGAGCATCAAGTGCAACTGGATATAAGGGAAGTGCGATTGCCGGAGATCCGGATAGTATTGCTATTGCATGGGGATATCATGGAAAAGCCAAAGGTGTTAAAGGATCATATTTAGTTCTTGCTGATTGGGATGGAAACGAAAAGAATTATTGGACTCAGAATGAATGGAGTTTAAACGGAGCAAAGATGGTAAGAGTTGACGGAGTGAATATTAAGGAAAACGTCTACTATACAATGGTGGACGGTGAAGTTGTAGAAGCGGAATAAATATGAAAGAGATATTTCAAAAGGGAAAAGAGGTGATTAAATGCCGAAAAAGAACAAACCGAGATGGAAAGATTTAACGTTTTATGAACGTTTTGCAAAGGAATTAAAACGGAATGGTGTATGTGAAGAAATTTGTGAGCATTACAGAGAAAAAGGAAGAAGAGAGAAGGAAAAGGCAACGGAAAATTATCAATAAACTTATTTAAAACTTATTGACAAATAATTTAATGATGATATAATGGGAAATGTAAAGGAGGTAAGCGAATTGGCAAGGAAAAATTTTGCTACTCCTGTTGAGGAATCTATACAAAACGAATTTAAACTTGAATGTAGAAACCAAGGATATAAACAGAATGAGGTAATAGAAGTTTTAATGACTGGATTTATCAATGGTGACATTAAAATTGAAAAAGAAATTCGTTATAGGATTGTTCAACGGAAAAATTAAAAAAAGAATGACAGCTATCACCGTCCAAAGTAATCAGCTGTCATTCAGTACCGCCAAACGCTGTGCGATTGACGCATCTATTATATATCACTTCATTAGATTAAGTCAATCATATTTTTCCAACTTTATTTGTACCTTGAAAACTGAATAAAAGGTTAGCTACCGGAATAGCTGCGATAAGTGAGCTGGAACGCTCCGGATAGTGTGTCGGCAGATGTGTGGATAAAAAGCACATAAAACGCTATCAAAATAAAAAAATAGAAAGGAATTGATTTTTATGTTAATGGAAACAAAACAGAAATCAGAATTACAGTTACAGTTGTTCCAAAGCGAAGAGTTTGGAACAATTAGAACGGTTATTATTGATGGAGAACCGTGGTTTGTTGCTAAGGATGTATGTGACATTCTTGGAATGAAGAATCCAACAATGTCAATGAATGGATTAAAAGATTTTGAACGGGCTAAGTTAAACTTAGGTCGTCAAGGAGAGGCGAATATCATAAGCGAGAGCGGATTTTATACTCTTGTGATCAGAAGCCGGAAACCAGTTGCGGAACCGTTCCGTATTTGGGTAACAAGGGAAGTACTTCCAACAATCAGGAAAACAGGTCAGTATGTTTCTGGTGATGGAAACAAAGTAGAAAGCATGGTTGAAGATATGGGTTGCAATATGAAAATCGCATATGCTCAGATTAACAACATGGAAGATATGATCGGAGAACAGAATAATATGCTGAAGATGGTAGTAGATAACATGACATTGACTACCAGGCAGCAACAGAAATTGTACAAGGCTGCTAAAGATCGTATTAACCACTTGTTAGGTGGTGCACATAGCGTCAGATACAAAGCACATTCCAAAAGTTATTTCATCAATCTGTGGAATGATTTTAAAGAGAAATATGCGACTGGAAGTTATAAAGACTTGAATCCAAAATATTACGATGAAGCTTTTGACTGGATTCTAAGATGGGAATATAGCGAAGATTAAGATTACATATTATTCTACGCTGTATAGTGATGGAAGCTGTCTTATACTTTCCAGTAACAAAAAAGTAGGTTGAGAGTGCTGGTTTATTGGAAATAGAATTAGATACAAGTGAAGATAGAAGATAGAAAAGAATTAGATTATAAAATTTTGCTCATTATACAATGAATAAAAAATCACCTCATGAACTGGTGCTCTCAATAAAAATACATATATTGTTAGTAGTTAGAGGACATTAATGGAAACATTAGTGTCCTTTATAGTATTGACAAATAACAATTCTTAAAAAAGACTTGACAGTATACAGTTAAAACACTATAATAATCGATGTAAGGAGGTTAGTAATGGCAAAACCAAAACAAAATACAGAAAAACTTGTCGTTTATGTCACACCTAAGTTGCTAGAATATTATAAGAAAGAAGCCGAAGAAAAAGGCTTAAATGTTTCTAATCTAGTTCGAATGATTTTAACAGAGCGAATGAATGACAAAAAATAAGAATGGTAGTTCCTACCCTGAGAAAGTAAAACTACCATTCATGCTGTAATGGATGCCAAATTATATTAACCATATTGACACCACATTGACAATTTTCATTATATCAAATTTTTAAAAATAGTCAATGTGGAAATCCTTATAATAGGCACATTGAAAACTGAATAACCTTTACAGAATAGGTACGGAAACGATGCTAGGATAAGCTAATGCATACTAAAAGCTGATTGGTAAAGGTGTATGTAAGTCAAAAGAAAGGAATTGATATAATGGATGAATTTTTAAAGATCAACGGAACTGATTTAACAATTAAAGAGTGGAATGGTCAAATCGTCATAACATTTGCAGATATGGACAGAGTGCATAAAAGACCAGAAGGAACAGCTCATAGGAATTTCAAGAAAAATAAGAAGCATTTAATTGAAAATGAAGATTATTATATACTGAAACCAGCAGACATTCTAAAGGACGCAAAGCGTCCATTAGGATTTGAAAATGAAAAGCCAGCAAATAGAGGTACTACATATTTAACAGAAAGTGGATACTTACTTCTCGTGAAATCATTTACAGATGATCTTGCATGGGAAGTTCAAAGGCAGTTAGTAAATAGTTATTTCAAGTTCAAAGAAGTTTTAGATACATTAGAACCTGTTGGAAAAGAATACATATTATCAAAGAAAGAGTATATGGATTCTTTAGACACTATGAAAACTTGTGCTGCAATGTTTCAACTAATGACAGAATATACGACCATAAATTATAAACAACAGCAAGACTTATTACAAGCAGCAAGAAAAAGAGTTAATTATCTTTTGAATGGTGCTCATTCACCGAAATACAAAAAATGGTCGAAAGTATATTTCAAAAACTTGTGGCAAGATTTCTGCAAAACATTTAACTGCGGTAGTTATAAAGATCTCAATCCTTTATATATGGCAGATGATATTGCTAAGAATTGGATTAAAGAATGGGAATATGTAGAGAAATAAAATATAGGTAACAATTACATATAGAAACAATAATAGGCGATATCTTTCAACGGATATCGCCTAATTCATTGGAAAAATAAAAAGAATAGGAGAAGATATTTATGGAAATTATCACATTGACAATTAGTGCTGATAAAGATGGAAAATATAAAGTTGTAGATGTTTTGAAGCAAATTCAAAGATCATGTAAAAACATTAAGTTCCCGGACAAACCTATTGAAGATACATGTCTTGCGGATTTGATGTTACATGGTAAGCAGTGTATTAGAGGAATATCAAAAGGACTCATAAATACATGGAGCATGGAAAATTTTGAGTATGGCATGAGAGAAATAACTTTATATTTTGCATAATAAATAAACAAAAATGGAGGAAGAATAAAGATGTTAAAATTTACAACAAACGCAAATGAATTAAAGAAAATTTTAGATAAGGGAGTTGTATCTATTGATAAAAAATCAGTCCATCAGAAATTAAAAAACATTTATTTTTATGTAAATGAGAAAGCAAATACACTGAAAAGTGTTTCTACACATGGATTAGAAGCGTTTACGGAAGTGAATGTAGATGCTTATATCATTGAACCGGGATGTTTTGGAATTAGTATTGATGATGTGAAAGTGTTATCAAAACTGACTGGTGAAGTCACTTTGGAAGATGATGGAAATAAAATCTATGTTAAGAACGGAAAGAAAGTATTGACGGTTCCTAAGTATGAAAACACAGATGTATTTTTACCGAAAATGGATGAGACGGAAAAGAATATTATAAACTGTAAAGAGTCTTGGTTATTGGAAACAATTTCAAATCTGGATTGTATGACATCTCATTTAGATAATCGGAGAGCAATGCAATATTTTAATTTTAATACGAAAAAAGAGCGAGTAGAAGCACTGGACGGTCATAGAATTGGAACTAGATCATTAAGTGAACAGGAAGTTATTAATAAGTATGATAATATAATGTTACATAATATGTGTGTTCCAGTATTCAAGAAACTTTTAAACAAGAAATCAGATGATATTGTGAAAATGTCACAGGATAAGAAGTATGTAAAAGTAGAAGGAAAAAATTTCACATATATTATTAAAAAGTGTGACGGAAAGTATTTCAATATGGATAATATGATTAATGCGAATCTTGATAAATCATTCACAGTTAATTGTAAGAATTTTTTTGAAGTATGTAATGATGCTTACAATTTAATTAAATTACAAGGAAAAGAGTGTGGAGTGCCTATGATAATGCATATGGAAGATGGAAAAATTTATGCATATATACATACAGTTAGATACGAGTCATTTACTTCCATTGATGCAGAACGTATTATTATGGATGATATGATCATTGGATTTAATCCAAGATATCTAACAGAAGCAGTAGGAATTATTGATGTTGAAAAAGCAAATGTTAAATTAGTGAGTTCTAAAGCACCTATTATTATAGAAGGAAATGAATACTTGTTTTTGATACTTCCGGTACATATTAAAGATGGCATTAACTATGAAGAAGTGTTTAGGAGATTGATTGAAAAGGCAGCTTAAATTGTTGCCTTTTAGGATAAATGAAAAAACCTGCGAACTGCTTGAAGAAACAGAAGATTATGTTATCTCGAAGGAAGAAACGAAACAAATTCCGTTTGAACTGTTAAAAAAGGAATTTGAAATTGCAATTACATTATGTGAGTAGAAACAATAAATGAAACAAGAGTTTCAACAGATATGAATGGAGGAAAATATGAGTAAAAAATATTATCCAATAGAAGATGCGGTAAATAATGTTTCCAAGAAATTCGAGCTTGGATTAAAAGATGCGAATGAAATAGATGAAGAAGAACTTAACAATGCAGAGGAATACATATTAAAATATGTAAAATTTGTAAGTCATCCAGATTATACACAATTAGTACCACAATCATTAGAAACAGGAGAATTTATTTTGTAACGATGAAACGATGATTTGAAAAGGAATGATTATATGTCAAAAGGGAAGAAATTCAATGCTGCTGAAAAGCATTTTGAAAAGAAATGTGTTGAGTGGCGAAAGAAAATTAGAGAGCTAGAAGAGACTAATAAACTTTTGCATAAGAAAGTTTGTGAAAATTGTGATGAAATAGAAAAGTTACAAATGGAGAATGAGCATCTGAAACAGCAGAACAATGCTCTTATGGAAATAAAAGATGTGAGTGTTGCTGATGTTAAAACATTGATTAAATTAAAGGAATCAGTTAATGATGTTTCAAATTTACTTAATGTAATGACGCAAAAATGTTTAGGCATACGATTTTGAAACGGATTTTAACAGGAGTGTGAAGATTATGAGAATAACTATTGACTATTTTTTATATACGGATGGAGATTATAAATTAAAACATCCTCAAAAATTCAAATGCTTCCAGAAAAATGTAGAATTAAATGATCAATTATATGATTATGTTGGAAGCGTGGATTTTGAATATGATGAATGGAAATGTAAACATGAAGCAAAAGAATTTTTATGGAAATTTTTATGCGATGGTATACGTGTTTCATATACGCATCATTGGATAATCAAAGATTTTTATAAAATTATAGAAAAATTAGAAAAAGTTATTGATGAATTTACATTTGGGATTGTCGTAGTTTCAGAAGGTTTATTTGGTAATTATGAAGGTACAAAAATAAGAGTAATAATGAGTAGTTAAAATACAACTAAAAGACAAAGAAGATATAAAGAATCCAAATAATATATAATGGAGAGTAATATAAAATGGAAAATTATCTAATACATTGTAAACCACCTGCTTTAGCTGTTGGAATGTCAAAAACAAAATGCAGTCAGTGTATTCATGCAGATCGCATTCAAATGAAATGTTATCCTAAATCAAATGATTGCAAAAGTGAATATGATTTAACGGAAGAAGATTTTCATAAGGAAGCAAGATGTGATTTCTTTCAGAAAAAATAAACAATGAAAGGGGGGGATTTAGATAGATATGAGTTGGGATTTTGATTTGTGTGATCCAGTTACAAAAGAATGCTTATCGGCCGAACAAAAACATATGATAGCGGGACGAACTTTTTGTATTGGAGGCACAACTGAAATGACATTAAATATTACTTATAATTATTCTAATATTATAAATAAAAAGATGAAAGAACTTGGAATAAGTAAAGAAGATTCATATAGTTATGCACATTATATTCATGGAAAAACTGGTGCTGAGACAATTAAACCGTTGAAGAAAATTATAGCATCTTTAGATGATATAATAGAAAATGATTATTGGAAAGCAACGGAAGGAAATGCTAAAAGAGCATTGTATGGACTTTTAGCATTTTCACAATTAAGACCAGATGGTATATGGAACGTATATTAAAATAATACAATGAAAATTATATTCCAGAAAGGGGAACTGAAAAATGAGTAGAGTAATAAAATATGAATGTGATTGCTGTGGAAAAGAAATTCCGGTAATTAAAAAGAAATGTGCACTTGGAATAGAAATGGAGTATTTACAAAGTGGAAAAGTAAAAAGTATTTGTTCGCCTAATCTATCAACGTTTGGGATATATCTTTGCAAAGATTGTGCTCATAAAATTGATATGGAAATAATGGAATCGAAGTTAAAAATATTACAGAGCGTTTTAAGGAGATAGTCATGTACAGAGTAGAATGGATGGATATTGATGGAGAAATAAAAGTAGTACGAGGATTTAAAACAAGCGAAGACGCACATGAATGGATTAGAACTCATCATTTTGATATTGACTTTGAATGTCCGATGGTGTTTTATGACGAGCAATGAAATAAAATTTTGAAAAGGAGTCAACATTACAATAAAGTGTTGACTCCTTTCATTTACAAAAAAGAGAAAAATAAATCAGGAAGGAAAATAAATGAACATAATGGAGAATTATAAAGTAGGTCAAACAGTATTCTATCGGGATACAAGTTTTGATGCTGGAAATGAACTAATAAAGTGTATTGTTAAGTTTGTGCAGCCTACATCTATAGCAATAACAGATGTAAAAACAAATACAGATTTGTACATACGTGAAGGATTCAATTCAAATTGTGTAATATCAGGAGGTAAAAAGAGATGAAAGAATTTAAGACAAAGGAAATTGGAAGATTTGAGTGTTGCGGAACTACATATGTAACTGTTATAATTGAAGGGAAAGCAGCTTGTACAATGACAGAAAAGGAAGCAAAACTCGTTTACGGGCGAAATCATTTAAATAAATGGGGAAACAACAAAAGAATGAGAAAGTTGGAAAGAAAAACACGTGAATTTCAATCAAAGAAAAGAACGAAAATGGATACTGAGAAAAGTGCTTAAATAACGAAAGGATGAAAAGAAAATGAAAGATTTTACAACTGTAATTTGCGTAATTATTGTCATCGTTTATGTTGGGAGAAAGTTTTTCGAGGAATTAAGAGCTTATTTGAAAAATAGTTTGCTTATAGAGGAACAAAGAAGAAAAGAAGAAATTAATCGAAATTATCAAAAAGAATTAGAAAGACGACAAGAGATTAATAAAAATAAAGAAGAAGATTATTATACGAAAAAATAAAGGATGAACAAAATGTATAACAAAGAGGTAAAGAACAGCTGAACAAAACTCATAAAAGTATATAAACAACTGTTGAATTTTGTAGGTTATTAGTATAGAATAATATTGAAAGGAAGTGATGCTTTGAGTAAATATTATTCTATACATGAATTTTCAAAAATTATAGGTGTATCTGCACAAACGTTGCGAAATTGGGATTCTAACGGAAAACTTCATCCGCATCATACTACAACAAGTGGATATAGATATTATTCTGATGAACAGCTCAGCCAAGTAATGAATGTAAAGCCTAGAAATCGCATTACAATCGGATATTGTCGTGTTTCAAGTCATAAGCAAAAGGATGATTTAGAACGACAGATTGATAATGTGAAAACATATCTTATGGCAAAAGGACAACCGTTTGAGATAATAAGTGATATTGGTTCTGGCATTAACTACAAGAAAAAAGGACTTCGGGAACTAATCAAACGCATTTCTCAAAATCAAGTTGAAAAGGTTGTTGTTTTGTATAAAGACAGGCTTTTACGTTTTGGTTTTGAGTTGGTAGAATATATAGCTTCGCTATATAACTGTGAAATTGAGATTATTGACAATACTGAAAAATCTGAGCAACGAGAACTCGTTGAAGATTTAGTACAAATAATCACAGTATTCAGTTGTAAGCTACAAGGAAAACGAGCGAATAAAGCTAAGAAACTTGTTCAAGAATTGATACAGGAGGAAGAAAATGATGGTAAAAGCCGTAAGGGTAATGTTAGCACCTAATAATGTACAACAAACTAAAATGTTTCAATATGCAGGTGCGGCAAGATTTGCCTATAACTGGGCTTTGGTAAGGGAAATGGAAAACTATGAAAAAGGTGGCAAGTTCATTTCGGATTCAGAACTTAGAAAAGAATTTACAAGGCTTAGGAATTCTGCTGAATACGCGTGGCTGCAAAATGTTTCCAATAATGTAACCAAACAGGCAATTAAAGATGCCTGCATAGCCTACAAAAACTTTTTCAAAAGTTTGCAAAAACATCCGAGATTCAAGTCTAAAAAGAAATCAACGCCTAAATTTTATCAGGACAACATTAAAATACAGTTTAGTGACACTCACGTTAAATTTGAGGGATTTTCTTCCAGCAGGAAAGCTAACAAACAAAAGCTGAACTGGGTAAGACTTGCAGAACATGGACGTATTCCCACAGATGCTAAATATATGAATCCGAGAATATCCTTTGACGGATTAAACTGGTGGATTAGCGTATGCGTGGAATTTCCAGACTGCAAGAAAAATCTAAATAATGATGGTATAGGAATTGATTTAGGAATTAAGGATTTGGCTATTTGCTCTGATGGCAACACATACAAGAATATTAATAAAAGCCAAGTAGTTAAAAAACTAGAGAAATGCAGACGCAGGTTACAGCGTAGAGTTTCTCGAAAGTATGAGAAAAATAAGAAAGGAGTAAGTTACTGTAAAACGAAAAATGTAATCAAAAACGAAAAACTTTTACTTAAAGTGAACCATAGATTAACAAATATTCGTAAAAACTATTTAAATCAGACCACATCTGAAATCGTAAATCGAAAACCAAGATTTATTTGTATCGAAGATTTAAACGTTAGTGGAATGATGAAGAATAGACATTTATCCAAAGCGGTTCAGAATCAGGGATTCTTTGAATTCAGAAAACAGCTTGAGTACAAATGTAATAACAATGGTATTCAGCTCATTGTAGCTGATAGATTTTATCCATCGTCAAAACTTTGTAGTTGTTGTGGAAATATAAAAAAGGATTTGAAATTATCTGACAGAATTTATAAATGTGAATGTGGAAATGTTATAAATAGAGATTTTCAAGCATCACTAAACCTAAAAGCTTATGGAGAAAAATTTGCAAGCTAACAATTAAACGTTAATGCAAATATGTACGGATACGTTAATTCGGAATTTACGCCTATGGAGAGTACAAGAACTTGTGAGTAGTATCTGTTTCGACAGTACAAAAGCATACTCATTGAAGTAGGAATGAAACATAAAGGTTTATAACTTTTTATAAGTTTTCAGTAACGGAAATATGATTTGTTTAGATTGTGGAAATAGAGACATTTGGTATGATGAAAAAGAGAAATCGTATCATTGTAATAACTGCGGATCACGGAATTTAGGAAATAATTTCATTTATTTGATAGGGGATTATGTTTTTGATAAATCAGAAAGTAAGGTAGATCTGCTAAAAATTGAGATGAATGTAATATAAATAATGTAGAATATATTGGAAGATTTTTGAATTTAGATGATGTGATGAGATATTATAAAAATATAAATGCGTAATATAACAGTTCAAATGATGACATATGGAGATTCTAAGAAAACAGAAATTCATGACGAGAGTAAAGAAGTTCATATCAAAAAAAAGGTGAAGTAATTAAATTTGATAATGAAGGATATTTATGGTTTAAGAATATTTGTTTTGGTAATATGAATGCTTGTCCTGGAAAATATTTTAAAAGAAATAAAATTGAAAATTAAAAATATAAATGAGTAGGTGAACTATATGGAAAATGAATACAAAGTAAAGTCTAGCGGTTTTTACAACGGTATGCGACGGTGAGTGACGGAAAAGAACGTAATTTTACGATGAATAACGGAAATAAACGTAATAATATTGACACGCTCGACATATAATGTAATAATATGATATGAACGGAGGTGATATTTTTGATTAAAATAAATCCATATAGACCTGGAGCAGGACTAATGCCAACATATTTGGCTGGTAGGGACGATGATATTAAAGAAATGGAACAGATTTTTATTGCGTTGAAAATGAACATTCCAGTGCAATCAGTTATATTTAGCGGCTTGAGAGGTGTCGGAAAGACAGTGCTAATCAATAAACTCCAAAAGATTGCTGAAGAAAAAGGAATATTTTGTAAGCATTTGGAAGTAGAAGAAAGAAATGATTTTATTTCTCAGATTGCCAGTTGTTCACAATCTTTCTTACGGAAAATTAGTATGAAAGAAAAATGTAAACATTTGATTCAAAAGCCTTTAGATGCGATCAAATCGTTAGTTGTGTCATTTGATCCAAATGATAATACATTCTCACTATCTGTACAAGAGATGGAATTGTATAAAAGTACTAATCTAACTCAAAGCTTAACAGATGTATTTGTTACTCTTGGAGAAGCTGCATATAATGCAGAACTTCCAATATGTTTCTTTGTTGATGAAATTCAATATATGAAATCATCTGAGCTTGGAGCGGTTATTGCAGCACTTCACAGGACAAATCAATTAGGGTATCCTATTATGATTGTAGGTGCCGGACTACCTAAAATTTATAAAATGTTATCTGATGAAAAATCATACTCAGAAAGATTGTTTTTGTATAAAGAAATTGATTCGTTAGAAAAAGAACAATCCTACGAAGCTATCCAAGAACCATCAAGAAAATTTGGTGTGGAGTATACAGAAGATGCATTAAATATTATCGTCGATGTTACAAAAGGCTATCCGTTTTTTATTCAACAGTTATGTCAGATAGTGTATGCTGATGCGGAAACGGATATAATTGATAAAGTAGATGTGGAAAATGCAATAAGTAAATTTTTCAATATATTGGACAAAGGTTTCTTCAAAGTAAGATATGAAAGGTGTTCAGATAGTGACAAAAAGTTCATATTTTCAATGGTGAGATGCGGAGAGTTGCCTTGTACAATTTCGAACATTGCAAAACAGTTGGGTAAAAAAGTAAAGAGTGTTTCACCTACAAGAGGACAACTAATCAACAAAGGTATAATATATTCAGTAAGACATTCGGAATTGGATTTTACTGTTCCGGAATTTGCTGGTTTTATACAAAGGTCTGATGAATATAAGGAATGGTGCAAAGTCAATAATGAATAAAATAAACCGTTGATCGTATGATTGACGGTTTATTTTAACTTACTTTATACGAATTTGTAGTAGATATAATGTAAAATATATGATATACTGAATAAGAATCCATAAATTATAATAACACAAAGGAGTATGGAAAATGAAGAAAATAAGTGTATGTTTATTATTGTGTCTTTCTGTGTCATTATCAATATGTTCTTGTGGTAATAGTAACAAAGAGACAAATACAGAAACAATGACAGAAAGTGTCCAGATTCAGGAGAGTGGAACAGAACAGACGGAAACTGTAACAGAAAGTGAAACAAAACAAGATACTGCACAAAAAGATCCGTCCGAAAGATATATTACTGGTAGTATATCTGTAGAAGCAACAAAACCAAAGAAAAAGAAGAAGAAATCAGCAACGTTACAGAGTTCAGAAGGCAAGGATGGGGTAATCGTTTATGCCTCATATGAATATTATAGTCAATTCTTGGACGCTGTTATGAATAGAGATGAAGAAACTTTTAATTATTTGTATAATAACAAATATGCAGGAATACTTCCAAATGGAACAAAATGCAAGATATTAGAAGAAAGAACATTTGCTTATGAAGTTAAAATAACGGAAGGTGATTTTGAGGGTGCTGTTGTAACGGTAGTGTATAGTGATGTAATTGAAGATTAAATGAATACGATATAATATGCTGAATGGCTGCTAATATAATATTTATTGGCAGTCATTTTTGTTCAAAAGTATATCAAATCACATAAAACATGATTGACAAAACTTGAGTAAAGTGATAATATAATCACTGTAAGGAGGCTAATAAATGGGAAGAAAATCAATGTCAATCCAGATTGAAGAATCCTTACAAGATGCTTTTAGGGAAAAATGTAAAAGTGAAAAACTGAAATACAGTGAAGTAGCTGAAGCATTGTTACAGGCATATGTGGAAGGTAACGTAGAAGTTACAGTTGAAACAAAATATAAAGTGACACCTAAAGCCTTGTAACAAAATAGAGTAGGTACTCGCTTTGCCCGGCTGATACCTACTCTAAGTCATTGGAACTAGAGGTTTAGTTCGTATATATTATATCGTATTGTCTAAACTTCTTCAAGTAAAAATTCCAAATATATTTTTGTACCTTGCTACGAAAATAAAACACGTAGCAAAAAACTGAACCTTGACAACAAATGTT
>OJNH01001754.1_pt1 | contig 16228 bp, 10 predicted proteins | sample 1597361 | NCBI WGS metagenome assembly OJNH01 (sample SAMEA2452136, study PRJEB22498) | human gut metagenome | biome: human feces; feature: human gut; material: feces | place: Australia | collected 2012
TGCAATTCGCTCTTCAAACGACGGCAACACTCAATGCCATCTATTCCCGGCATCATCACATCGGAAATAATCAAATCGGGCACATATTTCATCGCTTTGCGGATACCTTCCGAACCGTTAGCCGCCTCGATCACAGAATATTCCGCACTTAACAATCCATGAATATAAGAACGGATATCCGCGTTGTCATCGATCACCAATACAGACATCCGGGAAGAATCATAATTCCGTTCTTCCTCTTCCTCCCCTTCCAATAATTCGACAGGAGACTCATGACCGGATGTACCCATAGAAGACATATCCATAGAAGATGTATCCGGAGAAGATGTACAACAACAAGATGGAAGATCAACCGTAAACATCGTCCCCTGCTTCTCATCACTTTCCACTTGTATAGTTCCACCATGCATTTCTACAAAAGCTTTCACCAGAGCAAGACCGATACCGGATCCGGCATGATGCATATCTATCTTATAAAACCGGTCGAAGATGCTACGGATATGCTCCGCAGAAATCAGGCTACCGGTATTGGCTACGGTAAAACGGAAAAAAGGTTGTCCTTCCTTTTCCAAAGCAAAAAGACGGACTGTCACCTTCCCATTCTCCGGAGTAAACTTAAAGGCATTGGAAAGAAGATTGAAATAGATACGCTCCAGCTTCTCTACATCAGCTTGGGTACGATAATTTGTATCCGGCATATGATCGAAAGAAAAACGAATATGTTTCTTACGTGCTGCCGCCTGAAAAGATTCGTTCCAGTTTTCAAGGCATTGCAATAAATCGACAGGAACCGGAGTATACTCCATCTTACCATTTTCATATTTACGAAAATCAAGAATCTGATTGACCAGGCGCAACAAGATATTCACATTACGCTGAACAAGAAGCAGCAGTCTATGCTGATCGCCGGAAAGCGTTTTATCTGCAAGCAACTGTTCTACCGGATCTGCCACCAATGTCAAGGGGGTGCGAAAATCATGGGATATATTGGTAAAAAACACCAATTTAGCATGAGTTGCCTCTTCCAACTGATGAGACAGTTGAACCAATTGGTCCCGTTGCTCCGAAAGAGTATCACGTTGTTCCTCCAACTGCGCCTTTTGTCTGGAAAGTTCAGAATTCAGTCTGTTTTTAGTTCGGAGAGCTTTATAGACTACCAACAAAAGTCCGGCCACCAATAACAGGACAAACAAACTACCATAAAGTACCACCTGCTGATTGGCATACCGGGACAAATATCCACTGATACGGCCGTTCAACGTTTCTATTTTCTCATCAAGATCGGCAATATGAGCCGTCTGGAGTTTCATCACCGGAGCATTCGGATCGACAATCGCTGTTTCCAAAGTAGTTTCACGCGGAAAAGGCTTCTTTTCAAGAATATTCATCGCCATCTCCAACACTTTGTCTCCATTGGTGGGATAGATAAAAGTAGCATCCAGCACATGATCCAACACCAATTCCACCCCGTTTCCTTTTCCGGGCAAGGCATCGATCCCTACAAACACAATCCCTTTTTCTCTCCCCTGTTTTTGTGCCGCTTCGAAAGCTCCCGGTGCAATGCGGTCATTGTGTGAATAGACAGCATCTATCTTCGGATAAATTTTCAAAAGAGAATCCATTATGATTCGTCCCGGTTCACGCTCCCAGGCAGCATCCGCTTTAGCCAACAGGTGAATGTCCGGATAATGACTGATGGCACTCATAAATCCCTGATGCCGCTCCATAGCAGGAGTCGAACCGCTCAAGCCGGTAAGCTCTACGATATTTCCTTTACCTCCGAGCTTCGCTGCCAGATAATTACCGACTTCCCGTCCTATTTCATAATTATCCGCTCCCATAAAAGCGGTATACTTATCAGACAAAATTTTCCGGTCCACCATAATAACAGGAATCCCTTTATCAAAAGCCTCTTCCACTACCGGCGTAATCGGCGCGGCTTCGTTGGGAGCCACAATTAACAAGTCTACTTTCTTGTCAATAAAATAGCGGATATCCTCTATCTGCCTCTTATTATCATCATGCGCCGAACGTATTTCGACCGAGACCCCGTCATAAAACATAGCCTCACGCAATATCTCATCGTTCATCTTATGACGCCAACTGTCATCACTACATTGTGACATCCCGATTACGTAATGAGGTGTATCCTCCTTGCATCCGGTTATAAAGACCAATAAAGAAAATAAACCGGCCATAAATGCTGAATTACACCACCGCATCTCCCGCAACATTTTCATCCTATATCTCATAGTTGTTAGTAGAATGTGTATTGAGATTCAAAGATAAAGATTTCTTTCGGAATATCACATTTCCATTACAAACAAAATACAACTCCTTGTTTACTTATCCCAAAACGATAAAATTAGATGCATTACAAATAAATAGAAAGAAAACCGAAGTGTACGCCTAACTGTGAAAGCGGAAAAACAGCAATAGCCTTTACACCCTGTACTTCGAGCATCTGAGCAATAAAAGGATCGAGCGAATAAATATCAGATGTACAGATAATATTATTATCTTCGAACATATCAAACCAAGGCTTTCCCGCCTCAATAGTCATACTCCGCAGATAATCTATAACCGGCTCGATACCGTCGTTACCCCATTCATAGGTACTGCCATAGGTAACACCGTCAAGATGGTTTTCCCATGTCGCCAAACGATCGACACCGGTATAGCAGCCAATTTCCGCAAGCGCCATATTCATAGCCGTAAGTATATCCGGTTCCAATTGCAATATCTACAACACACTGATAAACAACAACTTCCTTCGGTTAGTTGTTTCCAGTTTTTCTTGAATGGCAATTAAGTCTTTGGATTTCTCTTCAACCATCTGTTCGAGCCGGATACGGTACTGTTCCAGTTCCATGCCGACTCCTTTTTGTTCAGAACCAGTGAATTTCATATTTGATTGATAGCCGTAAATTGAATAAAATAATTAGTTAAGTCTTGCCGAGAAATATCCTCTATGCTACAAATATATAGATTTATTTTTCGGCTTCAAAAACGATCTATTTTCTAAAAAGCCTCCTCATTAGCAAATCGAAAAGATGGATAAGGACTGTAACTGATAAACATAAAAGAGCTGTATCATTATTCAAAGGTAAAGTTGATACAGCTCTTTTTATTACTGATGAAAGGCATCAAGTTTCAGATTAAAATCATTTTCTCTAAAGTTGAACCTTGACATACCCCCAACAAAATTCTATTTACTGTTTTACAATTACTCAGAGAAAGTATGTTACCATGAAAAATTCGGATTGAATTGATGAACAGAAATAGCCAACTTCCTAAGTTCATCAGCGATTTTAGGGTACTGTTCTATCAAGTTTTTTTGCTCCGACGGATCTTTGTTCATATCATACAGTTCTTCTACTATATTTTGGGGATGTTTCATATTCAATCTTACCAATTTCCAACCATCTTTAATGATAGACTGTTTACCTTCTCGCTCATAGGTTTCATGATATATATATTCATGTTCCCTTTGTGTTCCTTTTCCAGTCAATGTTGGTAAAAAAGATATTCCGTCACAATTTTCAGGTTTATCACATCCTACTATATCAGCTACTGTAGGCAGAAAATCCCAAAATGCGGAAATGTGCGAACTGGTCTGCCCCTTTGCAATTACATTTTCCCACTGCACAATAAAAGGAGTATGTATTCCCCCTTCGTACAAATCACGTTTGATTCCACGAAAAATGCCATTGCTATTGAAATACTCCGGATCATGTCCTCCCTCTTGATGTACGCCGTTATCCGAAGAAAAAATGATAATCGTATTCTCCAATATATTTTTCTCTTTTAGCTTTCCTACAATTTTACCTACCGCATGATCCAAGCAACTCACCATAGCAGCATAAGCAGCACGTGGCTTTGCTTGTGCCGCATAGCGATTACCATGAAATGGAACTTCATCAAATTTTCCATCAAACTCCTGTAAAGATTCTTTAGGAACTATTAGTTCTGCATGAGGCAGTGTAGGTGTAAAATAAAGGAAAAATGATTTAGAAGCATTACGATCAATGAAATCCAATGCCTTTTCTGTTATCAAATAAGGAGAATACACTTGATTTTTTAGCATTAGTTGCTTATCATTTTCCCATAAAAAATCCGGATAGTAACGATGGGCCTTGCGCTGACTTAAATATCCGAAAAAATAATCAAATCCATGTTTGCGAGGATCTCCTTCACTATTTGGTCCTCCAAGTCCCCACTTTCCAACACATGCAGTAACATATTCGCACTGTTTAAGTAAATCTGCAACAGTGTTTTCACTACTTGCCAAAGGGAAATCGTACCCCATAGATGTAGCATCAGGTAAATGTTTGTTTCCCCTTATATAAGCATGTCCCATATCCTTACCTGTCAACAAAGCACAACGGGATGGCGCACTAACTGTAGAACCGGCATAATGGTTGGTAAAACGCATACCATTCATTGCTAATCGGTCTATATTGGGAGTTTTCAATATTTTTTGCCCATAACAACCTAAATCCCCAATTCCTAAATCGTCCGCTAAAATATAGACTATATTAGGACGCATTGATGTCGCATGAGTAATATTTTGTCCAACAACACAGCTAATCGGAAATAAAGAAAAAATCAAAGATAAATGTTTATTCATAGTCATCTATGACAGTATTAGAATAATATTTTTTACAAATACAAATTTTCAAATGAGACGGAATGATATATAAATATCATTTTACCTCTTCCAGCAATAGAACCCCACTTTCATACGGTTTTGAAATATTAAATGGAATTCCGACATTCATTAAATACTCTCCTGTGAAAATTTTACCATCGGCAAAACAAGAAGATTTATTGAGTTTATTAAGTTCTTTAACTTTGTATTTTTTATGTGGCATTAAACCTTTCAGACTCTTACAATAGAATTCATTTCTGACATGATAGCCCAAACTATAAACAAAATAAACAGCCCTGTCTTTTGCGGGAGACACATACATCAATGATGCCCATTTTTTACTGTCATAGGGTGACGACAATCTGAATAAATCACCATGTTGTATTATCGGGCGAATATTTTTATAGGTATCAATAGATTGTTTTACAAAATCAACCTCCTTCCCTGTAATATCACGAGGTTGCAGCTCCATACCCAGACGCCCCGACATAGCTACATCGACTCTGAATTTCAAAGGTAATGACATTCCTGTTTGATGATTGGGACTTGAAGAAATATGTGATGCAGTAGCTATAGCAGGAAAAAAATGGCTTGTACCGTGCTGAATATAAATACGATCAACCGCATTTGTGTTATCACTTGGCCAAAATTCATCATGATACTTTAATGCACCATAATCCAAACGCCCTCCGCCAGAGGAACATAACTGAATCAATAAATCAGGATATTTAGCTCTTATTTTCTCATAAACTTTATAAAGTCCCTTCGTATATTCATACCAAAAATGAGACTGTTTATCAGAGGGAAGATAAGAAGATCCTACATTGTTTGCATGTCTGTTTGCATCCCATTTTATATAAGAAATGTTAGGTGACATTGATACGACTTTATCAAAAGTTTCTTCTACAAAATGTTGAACATCAGGATTGCTTAGATCTAAAAGCCATTGGTTCCTTTCCACATAAGGTGTATATTTATCTGTTTTGACTATCCACTCCGGATACTTTTCTGCTAATACACTACGTGGATTCACCATTTCGGGTTCAATCCAAATTCCAAACCGCACACCTTTATTGACAGCATAATCAGCCAAATAACCGATACCATGAGGTAACTTCTTTTTATTTACTACCCAATCTCCCAATCCCGAATCAGCTTTATCCCGCGGATACTTATCACCAAACCAACCGTCATCCAATACAAACAACTCCACCCCAAAATTCGCAGCATCATCTATTAAAGATAAAATATCCTTTTCATCAAAATTCATGTATACACCTTCCCAACTATTCAAAACGATAGGACGCAGATCGTTACCATGTGCTAATGCATAACGCCTACTCCAATTATGGAAATTCTGAGAAATGCGATTTTTGCCAATAGAGCTATAAGACCATATTATTTCAGGAGTCTTAATTTCTTCTCCCGGTTCTAAAATAAATGAGGAAGCAAATGGATTCATACCTACAACTATATCCAAATTTCCAGTTTCCGATACTTGAAAAGACAGTTTATAATTCCCAGACCATGCCAATGCACCAGCATACACCTCACCTGAATACTCATCCGCCTTTTTATCTATGCTAATTAAAAAAGACGAATTTTCAGTCTGTGCCGTTCGTACTCCTTTAGTACTCTCTATGGATTTAATCCCATGGGTTAGTAATTCCTCTTCTAATAGCATTTCATTGGCCCAAGCACCGGCAAAATGACTTAGATAATAATGATCCGCATGAAGATTTAGATAGCCGGAAGCAATATTTTCAATTTTTATACTTTTATTCTCGTGATGCTTTATCGTGACATATTGAGTTATAATATCCTCTTTTTGATATGCCTTAAAATGAAGAGAGACATTTATATCATATAATTTATCCTTTAACTCAATTATAGTTTCGACAACATCCGAACTAACAGGAATTGTCCGAATACCGGAAAATTTCAATTCAGATGCCATTATTCCATCCCCATGAGTAAGCTTAAGTGCAGGATTTATAGAGGTAGTCCCCCCAAATGTAGGATATAAAGCTGGAAATGGCTGATGAGGATTCTTACGCAACTCGTAAGAAAAGGCATCCAAGTTTCGAAGCTTATTACCATAATACCTGTAAATTACCTCATCGTCAGTAGTAACGGAAAATACCATACAAGTATTCTCCGTATTTATTGACAAATTATTTTTTACTACCTGTGCATGAGCTAATGTGCAAGATACAAGATAAAATATTAAAAATAATTTCTTCATTCTCATCGATTTATATTATTCATTATCTTGATAAGCACTTTTCAATTGATATAACTTCTCCTTTAAGTCAGCGACTACTTTCCGATAACGTTTATCATTATAGAAGTTTCTCATTTCTTGCGGATCGCGTTTCATGTCAAAAAGTTCCCAATCGGGAGTATAAGGTATTTCGTGAGTTCCTTTCTTGTTCAATGTCTTACCATAATAATAAATAAGTTTATACCGTTCAGTGCAAATACCATAATGTGCTACAGTATGATGATGTTGGTCACCATGCATCCAGTATCGGTAATACATTGCATCACGCCATCCTTTAGGTTCTTTTCCGTTTTTCAAAATACTTCTGAAACTTTCACCCTGCATATAGCTCGGTTTTGAAATTCCTGCATAATCCAATAAAGTAGGAGCAAAATCGGCATTGATAATGATACTCTTATTGGTACTACCCGGCTTTATCTCATTGGGATAACGTATTAACAACGGCATATTTAAACTCTCTTTTTGCATATATCGTTTATCAAACCATCCATGCTCTCCTAAATAAAAGCCCTGATCTGAAGTATAAACAATAACGGTATTTTGAGCAAGTCCGTTCTCGTCTAAGAATTTCAAAATACGCCCAACATTCTCATCAATTCCTGCTATACACCGTAAATAATCTTTCATATAACGTTGATACGCCCATTTTCGAAATTCATCTCTTGACAAGTTAGCCGGTAATTCACATTTCATGTCCTTTTCATTCATGTCTTCCAAACTCATTGTCTGTAACTTAGTGTAATAAGCCCTTCCTTCATAAGTATCAAACATATTTTCCGGTTCCGGAATTTCTACATCTTTCAATAAATCTGAAAAACGTTCTGCATATTCCCAACTTCTATGAGGGGCCTTGAAATGACACATCAACATAAATGGCTGATTATCATCTTTATGCTCTTTCATCCAATTTATAGCCTGAGACGCTATCACATCCGTAGAATGTCCTTGATAGATTTTGCCGGGAGTTTTATCAAAAGGGCATGTGTTTCCTTTCCGTTCTTCTTTGGAAATCAAAACAGGATTCTTGTAACGACCTTGTCCTGGTAACACATTATAGTAATCAAAACCTGCAGGTTCGTATTTCAGATGCCACTTCCCGATAATAGCTGTCTGATATCCACCTTTTTGCATCTCTTTAGCAAAATTGTCATGCGTTGGTAACAGACCGTCATCCAATGTATATACACCATTTTTATGACTATATTGACCAGTCATAATACAAGCCCGGCTCGGAGCACTGATAGAATTGGTAACGCAACAATTATCCATGCGAATCCCTTCATTTGCAATTCTATCGAGATTAGGTGTTGGTAATACTTTAGCCAACCTGCTTCCATAAGCACTTATAGCCTGTAAAGCGTGATCATCAGACATAATATATATAATATTGGGGCGTGTTTCCTGCGCCACAACTTGCATTTGCAATGCAGCCAATGAAGTGGCTGCCAAAGTTAAAAATTTATTCATTGCTCGTTCATATTAATAAGATTCCTTTAATAAAGAGTTTCCATATTCAAGAGCTTCCTCATAGGTATTATCATATTCAGGAAATCCCTTAGTACCTTTTAAAACGTCTTTGGCATAGACATTCAAATAAGAACATTTTCCACGGAATGCGGCATCCATTATTTCTTTAAGGGATCCTACATCTTTGGATGTCGCACCGACCATCTCAAAAAAGATCTTTGTTTTTTTTGCCCACGATGACAGTAGCTGTACCTTAGCGGATTCCTTTTCGGAGTATCGATTGCCCGAAAGTCCATTTTGTCCAATATACATTCCACATTCAACAGCCCGATTTCCAAACAGCTCAAAATTATTATTATCAAATAAAGAGCCCTTATTTAATGCCACTTCAGTCGGTAATTTTTTAAATAGACCAGAAGCTTTAGGTAACCATTCTAAAACAGTCTCTTTCCACAAATCCTCACTGTACTTACATCCGTTGCTCGACTCGATATTCATGAACACCTTTTTAAAATCCGGATCCTTTTTATTGATAGAACGAAAACGGTATGGATTAGTTTCAGCTCCCGGAGTGATGTCAATAAAGAGAATATTTGGATTATTATCGTATCGTTCTGCTATTTTAGATAAAAATCGTAAAGCATAATGTTGGTATATCGGATCCCAAAATAATGGTATTTCCGTCTGGCTGGGAGCATGAAACGCATATTTAGCTCCTTTTTCCCAAACCCATTCGGGAGTCGGTGTTTTAGACATCGGATCTTTCCAGTAGCCACTTGTTACCCACTGCATTCTCAATACTACTTTCTTTTTGTATTTCGCCCACGATGCTATAAACTGATCTATCGAACTCCAATCATATACACCATCCTTTTTCTCTATATTTGCCCATTTTATAGTTCTGACAGCTCCTATGATATATGGATTCTTTTTTACCAAATCATCCTCAGAGCTTTCATAGCTGGCAAAATAAAGCAGCCCCTTGCTATAATCCGTTTTTTGAGCGTTCACTCTTAAAAAAAAGCAAAATAAAAGAGCCAGTAATAGATAAATGTTTTTTACCTGCATAATTATCATTTTTTTAATTGTAATTTTTCATATCCGAACTTAAGAGCTTGTTCATAAGACGGATCATAATCTTTATATCCTTTTGTCCCTTTAAGAACGTCGACGGCATAAACATTCAAATAGTCTGCGTCTATTCTTACTGCCGCTTCCATTACTCCCATTAAGGAACCGACCTGTCTTTCTATATTACCAGAAGCCAATGCCATCTCTTGGAAAACAGGAACCTGCTGTTTCCATTGTCTAAATAGCTTATAACGCCCACCATTTTGATTCTGGTAACTTGAAGCTTTTATTCCATTCTGCCCAACCATCACATGACACTCTACAGAATATTCACCAAATAACTGAAAATAATCTTCTTCAGGAAACAGCCCCCCCCGATTAAGTGAAACAAAAGTAAGTACATTGCTATACATCGCAGAAATAGATGATATCCAATTCTTGACAGTACTTTTCCATAATTCCGGTGAATAAGCCCGCCCTTGACTATCTCTGACTTTTGAAAAATCTTCAAAGAAATTAGTGCTTACACTACCGGTCTTAGGATGACAAGGAAATGTTTCATATCCAGGTGTTGCCGATACAAATAACAAATTCGGATCTTTCCCATAACGATCATAAATAGCTTGCATTAGACGAAGAGCATGTTTATTATATATAGGATCCCAAAATAACGGTATCTCCGTTTGAGTCTTTTCATCATAATAATACTTGGCCCCTTCCTTCCAAAGCCAATCTGGAGATGGATGACGCGCCACTTCATGTGGCCACAGTCCTGTAGATATCCATATCACCCGTATAGCTACTTTTTTACCTCCGGCCGACCATTTCTTGAAAAATTCATCCAACTCGCTCCAATCATATTCTCCTTTACTCTTTTCCAATTCACTCCAATAAATAGTGTAAAGCGCCCCCACAATATAAGGATTTTGTATAGCCAAATCGTCTCGATGTTGTTTCGATGCGAAATAAATCAGTCCCCCATTCGTATTTGTCTGATTCTTAATAGAAGGAGAAGTCTTAGGTGGCGTATTTCCGGTACATGAAACACTCCCCATAACAACACATAATAAAAAAAGGATTATTCTTATCATTTGTCTTTCGCTTTAGATGAGAAATAATTATAGCCATTTTTTAGAGCCTCATCCCATTTTGTATTATAGCAGGAGGTTCCTACAGTTGATTTAAGTACATCTTGAGGATACACATTCAAATAGTCACAATCTATGCGCTTGGCAGCTTCAATAACTCCTTGCATAGAGCCTGTGTTTTGCGTTTCTGCAGCATGAACCATCTCAAAGAATAATTTAGTCTTATTCTTCCATTGGTTAAATAATTTAGTTCTTAGTGCATCATTTCCCTGATAGCTGTTTTCGTGTATGCCGTTTTGACCGACATACATACCATTATCCACGGCTGTTTGACCGAAAACCGGAAAATTATTCCGTCCAAAAAGACTTCCTTGATTCAACGTTACCAAACAAGGGATATCAGTCATTACTTTGGCAGTTTGCTTTATCCAGCTTTTAATTGTTTCTGTCCACAAATCTTCTGTGTAAGTCCGGCCATCACTGGCCGGAACTTTTGAAAAAGATTCTTTAAATTGAGGATCTTTTCTATTGATTGTTCCAAAACGATATGGATTTGTTTCTGCTCCTGGAGTAACATCGATAAAAAGTATCTCCTTATTATTTTTAAAGTGTTTGTTGACAGCTTTCATAAAATTCATGGCATGTTCTCTAAATATCGGATCCCAAAATAAAGCTAATTCAGTATTACTCTCTTTATGATAAGCGTACTTGGCACCAGCTTTCCATACCCATGCCGGAGTAGGCTTTCCAGCCACTGGATTTCTCCAATAGCCACTACTTGACCACATGATACGCAAAGCGACCTTTTTTCCAGCCTTTGTCCAGCGATTCACAAAATCATCCACCTCTTTCCAATTATACTTACCTTGCTCCGACTCTATCACAGACCAATGCATTGTATACAATCCCCCAATAATATATGGATTATTTAAAACTTCATTATTCTCAACATAACCATGACTGGCGAAATAAATCATTCCAGCAGGAGTATTACTATACTTGAATGCAAAAACGCTATTTAAGCAACATAGGCTAATAATTAATGCAAATATTGTCTTTTTCATGACATCTTCTTTTAATTGATATTCCGTTCTTCTTTAGTCAATGGAAATATAGGATTTTGTTGATGAGACTCTTCCATATAACGCAAAGCTTTCTCGATTATTTCAGGTTGCTCTTTGGCCACATCATTAGATTCCGAACGGTCTTTGTCCAATTGGTACACTTCAATCTTATCGGCATCAATATATTTGACAACTTTCCAATTATCAAATACCACAGCCTGTTTATATTCATGTCTCGGTTTTACACGTTCCGAACGCTCGTTAAATTCCCAATATAAATAATCATGAACTTTTTCCTGAGTTTTACCACACAATGTCGGAGCAAAAGAAATCCCATCTGTTTGTTCCGGAATAGGAGCACCAGCCAATTCACAAATAGTAGGCATGACATCCCAAAAAGCGGACAAAAGATTCGTCTGCGATCCCTCTGGAATAGTTCCTGTCCAGCGCACGAGCATAGGTGTATGCATTCCTCCATCATACAAATCACGCTTAAATCCTCTATAGTCACCAGTCGAGTGGAAGAAGCGATAATCATGCCCACCTTCATTGTGTGCCCCATTATCACTGGTAAATACAATTAACGTATTCTCGCCTAAACCAAGTTCATCCACCTGAGCTACTATTTCCCCAACATATTTATCAAGACTCATCAACATAGAAGCGAAAGCCCTTTCCTCTTTGGGCCAATCATTCGCCTCTATCGGCATATCAGCATGATATTCCATCGGAGCATGCATCAGAGAATAAGCCACATATAAAAAGAACGGATTATCTTTATTACTCTTTATGAAATTCTTGGCCTTATCAGTCACCAACCTATCCATATTTATTGGCCGATGACTATTTTCTTCTTCAGTAAGATTGTAATATTTCCCATTTTCATACATAGGCTCAATATTCTTTTTGGAATACTTATCATAGGATATATGTATTCCATTCTGGTCCCACAAAGAATCTATAAATACCCCATAATGATTTGGAAAATCTGCACTCAATTTGCCAAAATGATAATCAAAACCACGATGGTAAGGAGTTTGATTGGTCAATTCACCTCCTAAATGCCAACGTCCACACATACCTGTGACATAATTTGTCTGATTCTTGATAGCTTCCGGCAGAGTAATATCATTATTGTTGATGGGGGCCACTCCCACTCCGGCAATACTTTTATTACCACGGATACTGCTATGTCCCGAATGTTTTCCGGTCATCAGTATACATCTGGATGGTCCGGAAACCGGTGCTCCTGAATAGTGGTTAGTAAAAATCATACCATCAGAAGCCAGCTTGTCAATATTAGGTGTTTTGATAATTTTTTGACCCAAAATACCAATATCCCCATACCCTAAATCATCGGCTAAAATATATATGATATTGGGAGTTATCTGCTTTTCAGAAGTTGAACCTCCTGCACAGGATGTCAATCCGGCAAATGCAACACAAGAACTTATCGATAATAAATTTTTCATCACTCTATTATTTTTTTAATATTATTATTCTATTATTTGAAATATGCTCGGCATTCGCCCTCCAAATTCCATTTCCCAATGAGGTAAAAGTAATATTTTCTGCATAAGGGGTACCCTCTTTCATCCAAAAATCAAAAATACCAGCCTCAGATAATGTCAGTTCTAAAGAGTTTCTTTTATATTTGATATCAGATACAGTAGCCGGGGATAAATATTTATCTGTCCGACCAATTACCGCCCATCCTTTATATATTGGTATAAAGAAATACAATTTATCATCAAATCCTGATATTTGAAATTTATGTTTGTTTTTACCGATAGGATATCCTGTATGCGCATCATAATCATACAAAAAAAGTCCTTCTTCGGGTAACTTCCATTTTCCCGAATAGGGTTGCAATAAAGTTCCTGTCATAGAATAATCAGAAGAATCGATCGTGCCTGAAACCGTCACAGAATCCACACACAAATTGTAAATAACAACTGCAGCAACTCCATTCTCCAATGGTGCAGAAACATAATAAGGCACTTGTTCAATCAACGGAGCTGTGAATACCGAACGTTCCATAACTGTAGCAGGTGCCAAAGGACGTATTATCAAGCCATCATCATAACATAAAGGTGATACTTTAGAAAAAGATATTTGATCAGGAGCATCCGATAAATAAACCGGTCCGCCAGACATGGCTTTAGACAAAGCCATTATGTCACCACATACTTTATCAGAAGAGTGGAACATATCATGATCTCCCCACACTGTAGGACATATGTAAAGAGCATTATGATAAGATTGCAACAAATGTTCTTTGGCCATGAACATATTATTCAGTTTATAATCAATACTGGTTCTTGTAACATTTGTATGATAAGTATTTTGTAAAACCGCATTATTCATAGCCATGCAATTGATAAGCCCATTAGAAAAATAGCGATCGGCAATGTCATCTACAATTCTTGATGCTAAAAAAGCACCTCTTGCCGCATTCTCGCTATATCGTTGCATGTATAAATTAGCAGCTTGCCAATCTACTTTCAGAAAATCAAAGCCATCGGATGCCGATTGTCCCAAAAATGCATGATACACTTTGGAAATACACACTGAATCGATTCGCGGCATCGTATAACCCGTCTTTTCAATTGTTTGCAAACATTGATTGATTTCATTTCCGAAATTATTTACGGGTGAAAAACCTCCCCAATACCCATTGAAATTCTGCCATAGCCCCATCCATTTCAAACCATCCGGCTCACGAAGTGAGAGTAAAGGAGAAAATCCTTGAGGAAACTTATCATTAGGAAGAAAACTTGTCAACTGGTTCTTTATATTTTTTGCAGAACGTGAAGAAAGATGTCCATCGTCAATAATGGCATAGCGGATTGGCAAATCGATAGTTTTCAACTTTATAATTTCATTTTTAAGTAACTCAGAATTAATATCTTTCTTATATTGCTCCCAAGTACACCACCCTAAGTACTTAAACATTTCAGGATAATCTTTCTGATAGCGCAAACGCATGGTCTTTTTATATTCGTCATGTTTTAGTAATCGGCTAAAAAGCAAATAAGATGCTTCATTAGTATTACTTCCAAAGCTCCATGCCAATACAGGCACTTTCCCCGAAACCGACTGTGTTCCATAATTTGCTACACGCAAAATCAATTTTCCATCATCGGTCACATATAAATCAGATATTGTTTCAGAATTAGCCAATGGCAATAACGCAAGTACATTACCGTCTTTGAGTGAAGTTTGCATGAAACAACCACTTCTTGATACATATCTGGTCCTATTTTTAAACCCGGCATTTTTAAATGCCAAGTTTTGTTGATCGTCTACCCCATAAGCAGGTTTCACAAACAAATCTCCAATAGTATTCGGTGTAAATATCCAAGGAAGTACTCTGTTTCCGTTTACCTGCCAATAATCATAATAAGTATCTTGTGCATAATAAACAGCCTTATCATAGTTAGGTAAATTAAGTTGATAATATCTTAATACGCCCAAACTATCCGGATTTTCACCACTAAGTTCAACTTCAATAATTCCCTCTTTAGCACAGGATTTCTTATTCAAATCGATGGTAAATTGCTGAGCAGTAGTAAGAAATATATTCGCTGAAGCTATCAGCAAATAATATACAATTTTATTTATATTCTTCATTGATTTTATTTAGTTAAAGGTCTTTGCCAAGGTATTGCTCCCGATATTCTATAATGTTCAACCATTGCTTTATACAATTTAGAATATACGGCATCTTTCTCTAAGGGTTGAGATTCTTTGGAATCCTGTTTCATATTGAAATACTGCAAAGGTTCAAAAGGTCTGTTTTGCAGTAATTTATATTCTTTGTATCTAACAGCATTTTGAGTTTTCCCGCCTATATCACCGTGTTCACGACGTACCCAAAACAGATAACGATCATCAGTTACTTGTTCTTGGTTACGCAATAACGGAAGTACTGATATCCCATCTATCCGATGATTTACAGGAAGTTGAACTAAATCACATAAGGTAGGGAATATATCCGACATCATTACTAAATTATTGACCCTTCTATGTTCCAAATGGCCTTTCCAATATAGAGAACAAGCCACTTTTATCCCCCCATCATACATATCGCCTTTGTCTCCTCTTACAGGGCCGTTATTTGCTTCCGATTTCCGATCTCCCCCATTATCCGAACAAAAAATAATAAGAGTATTATCTAACTGTCCGCTTTTCTCTAAAGAGTTGATTACTCTACCTACTCCATCATCCATATGCTCAATGAGAGCAACCAACTTTCCACGAGTTTCAGAAATATTCGGATGGCGTTTACGAACCTTTTTTTCCCATTCCACAGGTGGTTGCAACGGTGAATGAGGTGCATTATATGCCAGATATAGGAAAAATGGTTTATCTTGCTTTCTCGCTTTAAATATATAATCGGACGCCCAGTCAGTAAACAAATCTGTGGCATGTCCCTGAGGATCGATTTCTTCAGTATTGAGTCGCATATAATTGAAACCTCTACGCAAGTGCGTATTGTAATCATCCATCATGTCTCCCAAGAAACCATGGAAGAAATCAAAACCTCTTTCATTGGGTAAATTAGGACTCTCAAGTCCCAAATGCCATTTACCGATAATTG
>OJNH01001755.1_pt1 | contig 16221 bp, 12 predicted proteins | sample 1597361 | NCBI WGS metagenome assembly OJNH01 (sample SAMEA2452136, study PRJEB22498) | human gut metagenome | biome: human feces; feature: human gut; material: feces | place: Australia | collected 2012
ATCAATCTTTTATCGTGCAGATAAACTTTCAAGAGATTGTATCCACTGCAAAGCAAGACAGGAATGTTATTGGCCGGAAGAAAAGAAAAACAACAAGTATATATACTAGGAGAGATGCTATGATTATTGGAAATAAGACATTTGATACGAAACATCATGGATACATCATGGGAATTTTGAATGTGACACCAGATTCATTTTCAGATGGAGGAAAATATGATCATTTAGATGCGGCACTAAAGCATGCTGATGAGATGGTCAGAGATGGAGCAGCGATCATTGATGTTGGAGGAGAATCTACAAGACCTGGATACACGTTGATCTCTGATGAAGAAGAGATCGCAAGAGTCACACCTGTGATCGAAGCATTAAAAAAGGAATTTGATGTGCCAGTATCCCTAGATACTTATAAATCAGGAGTTGCAAAAGCGGGAATCGAGGCTGGAGCAGATCTGATCAATGACATCTGGGGGCTTAAGTGGGATGGAACTATGGCTGCAGTTTTAGCAGAAACAGGAGTTGCTTCTTGCTTGATGCATAACCGTAAGGATACAGATTATAAGGATTATTTAAATGATGTGGTAGCAGATTTAGATGAGACGATGAAGATGGCAAAGGAAGCTGGAATCAAGAAAGAAACGATCATGCTGGATCCAGGAATTGGATTTGCCAAGGATCTTGATCAGAATTTAGAGCTTATGAACCATCTGGAGTTATTAAATCAGTGGGATGTACCAGTTCTTCTTGGAACATCTAGAAAATCCATGATCGGTTTAACGCTGGATCTTCCATCAGATCAGAGAGTAGAAGGAACTGTGGCAACAACGGTCAGTGGATATATGAAAGGATGCAGATTTTTCAGGGTTCACGATGTTAAAGAAAATATGCGTGCGATGAAGATGATAGAAGCAATTTGTGCAAAATAGGGAGAACAGATGATGGATCAGATTACAATCAAAGATTTGGAAGTTTATGCAAATCATGGTTTGTATAAAGAAGAGAAAGCACTTGGGCAAAAATTTCTGGTATCTGCAATTTTATCGCTTGATACGAAACTTGCAGGTGTCAGTGATCAGATGGATTATTCCGTTGATTATGGTAAAGTATGTCATAGGATCAAAGAGATCCTTACAGAAAATGACTTTAGCCTGATCGAATGTGTGGCTGAAACAGTGGCGAAGAAATTATTACTTGAGTTTTCATTGATCAGAAAACTAGAGATTGAAGTAAAAAAACCATGGGCGCCAATCGGATTGCCACTCGACTATGTTTCAGTGAAGATCAAAAGAGGATGGCACAGAGCGTATCTTGGAGTAGGATCAAATATGGGAGATCGTATGGAATATATTAATCAGGCAATCAATGCGATCGAGGCACAGGATGATACAAGAGTTGTTCATGTTTCCAGTCTGATCGAGACCAAGCCATATGGCGGTGTGGTACAGGATGATTTTTTGAATGGATGTATTGCTATTGACACATTAAAAGAGCCAGAAGAACTGTTGGACTTTCTGATGGATGTTGAAGCACAGGCGGGAAGAGTCAGAACAATTCATTGGGGACCAAGAACATTAGATCTTGATATCCTGATGTATGATGATCTGGTGATGAATGAGAGAAGACTGACGATTCCACATAAAGAGATGCACAAGAGATTATTTGTATTAGAACCATTAGAAGAGATCGCTCCATATCTGATGCATCCGCTTCTTGGACAGACGATCACGCAATTAAAAGAAAAGATAAAAGAGGAACAGTAACTTATGAGAGATTTGACGGAGATAAGGCAGCAGATCGATCAGATCGATCAGAAAATGCTTGCATTATTTAAAGAAAGAATGGGATGTTCTGCAGAAGTTGCAGAGTATAAAAGAGGAACAGGAAAGGCAATTTATGATCCTGTTCGTGAAAGACAGAAAATTGATGCCTTGACAAAAGACGAAGATGAACTTATCATTAAAAAGTCTGTCGAAGAGATGTTTCTTCAGATGATGAGTATCAGCCGAAGATATCAGTATAGTCTGTTATCACAAGAAGATGCTTATATTGATCAGACATTTGAAGAAGTGGAAGCATTGGATATCAATGAAGATACCAAAGTTGTATATCAGGGAATTCCAGGGGCATATCAGGAACAGGCAATGGTACAGTATTTTGGAGAGAATGTCAAGAATTTTTCTGTACCAGAATTTAAAGATGTTGTAAAGACTCTAGATCGAGGAGAAGCTGATTATGGAGTATTGCCAATAGAGAATACTTCAGCAGGAACAGTCAGTGGAATTTATGATATGATCCTTGACTATGACATTTGCGTCGTGGGAGAAGAATCTGTAGATGTAAGGCATGTATTGGCTGCAATTCCTGGAACGAGCTTAGATAAGATTGAAAAAGTATATTCTCATCCACAAGGATTGATGCAGTGTAAAGGATTCTTGGATGAACATCCAGACTGGGATCAGGTAAAAGTTGCAAATACAGCGATCAGCGCAAAGAAAGTAGCAGATGATAATAAGCCTGTGAAAGCTGCAATCTGCAGTGAACGTGCTGCAAAGATGTATGGACTTGAGATTTTGAAACGTGAGGTGAATGATGAAGGAAATAATACAACAAGATTTGTGATCATGTCAAAGAAGAAACAGTACAGAAAAGATGCGGGCAAAGTCAGCATCAGTTTTAGCGTGCCACATGAATCAGGATCTTTATACAATATTCTGACGCATTTCATGTTTAACAATGTCAGTATGAGTAACATTGAATCCAGACCACTTCCAGGAAGAAAGTGGGAATACGGATTTTATGTGGATGTGATCGGGAATCTGGATGATCCTGCGATCCGTAATTCCCTTGCAGGAATTAAAGAAGAAACCAAAGATTTCAGAATCTTAGGGAATTTTTAAGAGAGAATGAAAAAGAGAGAAAAAGGAAAAATAACTGGGGAAATACAAACGAATGGAAGGTAAGGTAAAATGACACAGACAAATGGTGAAACGAAATTACAAAAATTTCACAGCGTCATGCAAAAAGTTCTGAAATATGGAATTGTTTTAGCATTGATCGCATTTATCGTATTGGTTTTGATGAACAAAGACCAGTTTTCCGAAAAAGTTGCAAAAGGAACACCAGAACATAAGCTGACGAAGATTGAAGTGACAGATGGTGATAAGGTTGTTCAGAAATTTAAAGCAGTTTCACATACGATGGAACGGTTGGATATCATGATCGACCGAAACGAACAGACAGGAAGAGCTGGAAGTATTGATCTGAATGTAAAAGACAGTAAAGGAAAATCTATTTTCCACATTACTCCAACACTGTTAGAGGTTGACGGACTGACAGATATGAAAGCAACGATGCGTCGTACTTTGCGTAATGAAAATAAATGGTACAAAGTAGTCGTGAATCAGAAGTTGAATAAAGGGGAAACTTATACGATTGAGATAACAGGAAAGGGTATTAAGGCCGAACGCCCATTATATCTGTATACATCAAGCAATATGGGAAAAATCTATCAGTCAGCTAAATTAAATGGTGTAACACAGAAGAATTTTCATGTTAGAACCAGAGTGTGGACGACACAGATTGATGTATCAGCAGTTGTTTTAACAGTAGCGATCACACTTGCTTTGATCATTTTAATTCTTATACCATTAAAGATTCCAGAAAAATGGAATAAGAGATTCACATGGGCATTATTTATCGTCAATCCATGGGTTGCATTTTATATGGTAGAAAAAGTATTCTATAATCCGATCAGTGTGATGAATAAATTGGCATTTGGAATGAACATCCTATGGTACTATATATTGTTCTTCATTTTATTACTGATCTTTAACCGTGTGAAATGGGCGTTGCTCGTTGGAGATGTATTTTTATATGCAGCTGCGATCGGAAACTATTTTGTATTAGCATTCCGTGGAACACCGATCACGCCGGCAGATATTTATGCACTTGGAACAGCAATGGACGTTGCAGATCATTATGTATTAAGTTATGATAAACCAGCAATCGTTGCGACGGTTGTATTATTGGGATTATGTGTGTTTGCATGTAAACTCGATACATATAAGATCTTCCATTGGAAGAAACGTTTAGTTGCATTACTGATCACAGCAATCGTAACAGTAGGAAGTTCTTTCTTCTTGACAAGAGTAGACTTTTTGTCAAAGAAAGGTGTTGCTGTAAACTTCTGGCAACAGAAGAGAGGATACTTAAAAAATGGATATATTTTAAGCTTTTTAATGAATATTCAGTATACGATCGTTTCCCAGCCAGATGGATATAGTCCAGAAGCGGTAGATAAGATCGCAGATAAGTATCAGGTAACACAGGGAACCAATAAGAAATTAAAACAGAAACCAAATGTTGTCGTGATCATGAATGAAACATTCTCAGATCTGAATGTAGTAAATAAGATCAAGACAAACAAAGAGGTTATGCCATTTATCAATAGTTTAAGTGAAAATACGATCAAAGGACATATGCTGGTATCTGTTTTTGGTGGAGGAACAAGTAATTCAGAGTATGAGTTCTTAACAGGAAACTCTGTATCATCTCTTCCATTAAACGGAAATGCATATACACAGTTTGTAAAACATAAGGTGCCAAGTCTGGCATCTCAGTTAAAACAGCAGGGATATGATACACTGGCATTCCATCCATACAAAGCACACGGATGGAACCGAGATACGGTATATCCGCTAATTGGATTTGATAATTTCTTAGATGAGACATCTATGAATCCAAATGGAGAGAAATTCAGAGGATGGTATAGTGATTCAGAAGATTACAATAAGATCATAGATATCTTTAATAAGAAAAAAGCGGGACAGCCATTATTCTTATTCAATGTAACGATCCAGAACCATGGTGGATATCTGATCGCAGACAAGAACTTTAAGGAAGAGATCAAGATCAAAGATGAGAAGGCAACAGATACAGCAAACCGTTATTTATCACTGATCCATGAATCAGATCGAGCATTCGAGAAGATCATCAACTACTTTAAGAATCAGAAAGAGCCAACGATCGTTGTAATGTTTGGAGATCATCAGCCAAAACTTGAGGATTCTTTCTATGAGCTGTTATATGGAAAATCTCTAAACAGCTTAAGTTTAAAAGAACTGCAGAAGAAATATACAGTTCCATTTATCATCTGGGCAAATTATGATATTGATGCAAAGAGCGATGTGGAAAATGTCAGTGCAAACTATTTATCAAGCCTGATGTTACAGCAGACAAACTTAAAGATGTCAAGATACAATGAGTTCTTATTAAATATGAGAAATGAAGTCCCAGCATTAAATGCCAATGGATATGTTGATAAAGATGGAAAGAACCATGAGTTGTCTGAGAATAATGAATATACAAAACTGATCACACAGTATCAGTATCTACAGTATAACAGTCTGATGGATAAGAAACATGTAAGTACAGACCTGTTTAGTGTAAAAGATGGAAAATAAATCAAAGCTTTGGACACTCTGCCTTGACAGAGTGCCCAAAACGATATAGAATGAAACGTGTTGTCATGTTGTTAAATATAACAGCATTATAAATAATATAAGAAAAAGTCAAAGTAATTGATTTTATTAGGAGGATACACATATGGTAAAAGCAGTCGTTGGAGCCAATTGGGGAGACGAAGGAAAAGGTAAGATTACAGACATGTTGGGTGAAACATCCGATATTATCGTTCGTTTTCAGGGAGGAGCAAATGCAGGTCATACGATCATTAATGACTATGGTAAGTTTGCATTGCATACATTACCATCTGGGGTATTCTACAACCATACAACTAGTGTGATCGGTAATGGTGTGGCATTAAATATCCCTGTATTATTTAAAGAGATCGAAGGAATCGTAAGTCAGGGTGTTCCACAGCCAAAGATCTTAGTATCAGATCGTGCACAGATGGTCATGCCATATCATATTTTATTTGACCAGTATGAAGAAGAACGTTTAGGAAAGAATTCTTTTGGATCAACAAAATCTGGTATCGCACCATTTTATTCAGACAAATATGCAAAGATCGGTTTCCAGGTAAGCGAATTATTTGATGATGATTCTTTAAAAGAAAAGATCAAAGCAGTATGTGAAAAGAAGAATGTTTTATTAGAGCATTTATACCATAAACCACTTCTTGATCCAGATGAATTATACAATACATTAATGGAATACAAAGAGATGGTAGCACCATATGTATGTGATACATCTCTGTTCTTACATGAAGCGATCAAAGAAGGAAAGAATATCTTATTAGAAGGACAGTTAGGATCATTAAAAGACCCTGATCACGGAATCTATCCAATGGTTACATCATCTTCTACATTAGCAGGATATGGTGCGATCGGAGCCGGAATCCCTCCATATGAGATCAAGAAAGTCGTTACAGTTGTAAAGGCATATTCAAGTGCTGTAGGAGCTGGAGCTTTCGTAAGTGAGATCTTTGGAGATGAAGCAGATGAACTTCGCCGCCGCGGTGGAGATGGAGGAGAATTTGGAGCAACTACAGGACGTCCAAGAAGAATGGGATGGTTTGACGTTGTAGCAACCAAATACGGATGCCGTATGCAGGGAACAACAGATGTTGCATTTACAGTATTAGACGTACTTGGATACTTAGATGAGATTCCTGTATGTGTTGGATACGAAATTGATGGAGAAGTAACAACAGATTTCCCAACAACAGGAAAACTTGAGAAAGCGAAACCAGTATTAGAAGTACTTCCAGGATGGAAATCTGATATCCGTGGAATCAAAAACTACGAAGATCTTCCAGAAAACTGCCGTAAGTACATCGAGTTCATAGAAGAGAAGATTGGATATCCGATCACTTTGATATCTAACGGACCAGAAAGACATGATATCATCAGACGTGGTTTTGAGGATTAATTATTAAGGACAGATCAATATGAGCAAAGAAAACGCAGATAAAGAACAGAAGAGAAGTTTCAAGCGTGAGGCATTTAGTTGGATCGCATGTATTGTTGTAACGATTCTTCTGACAGAATTTATCTTGAATTTTGTAATTATCAATGCGAATATTCCAAGTGGTTCGATGGAGAATACGATCATGACGAATGATAAACTGATCGCTCTTCGAACATCCTATTGGTTTAACGATCCGAAACGTGGAGATATCATTATCTTCAAATATCCGGATGATGAGACAGAATGGTTTATTAAGCGTGTGATAGCACTTCCAGGAGAGACTGTGTTGGTAAAAGACGGTAAAGTATATATTAATGGAAGTAAGAAAGCACTCAGTGAGCCATATATCAAAGAAGAGCCAGTAGAAGATTTTGGACCATATAAAGTACCAAAGAACGGGTATTTTGTGATGGGAGATAACAGAAATAATTCAAATGATGCCAGAGACTGGGAGACCCATTATGTTTCCAGAGATGAAGTCTTAGGAAAAGCATGGTTTAGGTATTACCCATCGATTAAAGTGATCAAGTAAATGACCAAAGAGAAAGGCAGGAAGATAAGATGGATACAAAGATCATCAATGCAGAGAATGCTCCAGCAGCAGTAGGACCATATTGTCATGCAGTAGAAGCAGGAGATTTCGTATTTACATCCGGACAGATCGGATTAGATCCACAGACACAGGAATTAAAAGAAGGTGTCGCAGCACAGACCAAACAGGTATTAGCGAACTTAGGTGCTGTATTAAAGGCATCAGATCTTACATTAGATAATGTTATCAAAACAACAGTGTTCTTAGCAGATATCAACGATTTTGCAGAAATCAATGAAATCTACGAAGAAGCATTTGGAGATAACAAACCAGCAAGATCTTGTGTACAGGCAGGAGCTCTACCAAAAGGAGCACTGATCGAGATTGAAGTTATCGCAGTAAAATAAATAGATGAGTTACAGAAATCCCTGAGAATGAGTTGTAAAAGATTCATTCTCAGGGATTTCTTGTTTTTATAAAAATATTTATGATCAGAGTGTCAATAAATTCAGCAAACGATCGTTATCTTCTTTCTTCTGAATACAGAATCGGATAAATTCACCGTCTAGTCCATGGAAACTTGCACAGTCACGGATCATCAGGCCAGACTTAATACAACGTTCAAACATTTCAAAAGAAGTTGTGTCATCTAATAATTTTACAAGGATAAAGTTTGCATAAGCTGGATAAATCTTTAGGTTATCGCGTTTGGATAAAATATCAATGCAGCGTGTACGTTCAGATTGTATATAATCCTTTGTTGTTTGAATATAATCTGTATCCATAAACATAGCTTCTCCTGCAAGAGCAGCAAGTGTATTGATCGTCCAAGGATTTTTGATACTGTTCATACGTTCAAGGAAAGCAAGATTTCCACAGATTCCATATCCAAGTCGCAGTCCTGGAGCGCAGAAGAATTTGGAAGTTCCACGAAGTATCATGAAATTATCGAATTTTGTTGTTAGGGATACTGCAAAGATCGTATCGATATCAGGTGCAAATTCTACATAAGTTTCATCGATCATAACGAAGATATCATGTAATTTACAATGAGTTAGGATCTTTGTGATCTCTTCGGTATTCAAAGCGCTGGATGTCGGGTTGTTTGGGTTACAGATCGCAAGAAGATCAATATCATCGGTAAGCTTTGAAATCAGGTCATTAAGATCTAGTTTAAAATCAAGATCTTCTCTTAAAAAATATTCTTCTACATGTCCGCCAACCAGATCGATCTCTCTTGTATACTCAGAATAAGTTGGAGAAAGCAGCAAGGCATGTTTTGGACGTAACAGCTGCATGGTCAGACTGATCATCTCAGTTGCACCATTTCCAACAATGATATGTTCCATTGGGACATTGCAGTAAAGTGCAAGGGTGGAACGAAGCTCTTTATAATCACGGTCAGGATATTCGCTGATCGATTCAATATGAGAAGCCATACTTTTCTTTAACAAAGGAGAAATTCCGAGCGGATTGACATTTCCGGCAAAGGGAATGATATCTTCTTTTTTGATTCCATAATAAGCTTCTACTTTCTCAAGATCACTTCCGTGAAATTCTTGTTTTTTTTCTGACATGGTAATTCCTCTTTTCCTTTTCTATTGTGTCGAAATTTGGTATAATACATATTATGCGATAAGTACGCATGGGTGTACTTGAATTTGTATTTTTGATATTTACATCATAATTATACCCACAAAATCTTTTGGTTGGCAAGGAGCAGAATAAGATTATGTCAGAATCATTGGAAAATTTTACAAATATCGTGAAAGAAGATATAAAAGAGGCAAAAACACTCTTTTTTTCTGAAGCGTTTAAAGAAGAATATCTAAAAGATCGAAGAGAAGAAAAAGAGCTTTATCATCAGCTTTTGCTGGGGAGAAACAGGAATCAGATCTTGGAGGAATTTTTGTTGAGTTCAGGACAGAAAAAGCCGGTTCTCTTGAGTGCAGCAAAGACGATCTATCAGGCAACGATCATGAATCTTGATGAACCATTGGAGATAAAAGTCAAGAGAGAAGGATGGGGGTATCTGGTAGGGAGAATAAAAAGTGACGGAACTTTCCTGTCTCTTCACAAGAATACATTTCAGGCAGAGGATTTTGAAGATGGCACTCTGACGATATATGCAGATATGAAAACAATTCCGAAGGATGGAGATATCGACCATCTGATCATTCAGACTGTTTATCAGACTCTGCAGATCGAGGTTGTCTATAAAGAACAGAAAAGTGAAAGAAAAAAAGAAGAAGAATTCCGTCAAAAGAAATTGATCGAATTATATGTGGATTTCTGTACAGGAAGGATTACAACAAGTCAGCTTTATGAGAGAGGAAATATGGTTCTTGATAAGATGCCGGATGATCCGGTTAAGAATCGTATTTATGATCTGATGAAACTGCATCTTTCTATTCTTGAAGGAAAAGGAGACTTAGAAGAAAAGATTCCAGAAGATGCATCGAAAGAGCCGCTTTTGATCGCGCAGGGCTATGTTTGGTATCTTCAGGCATTTTATGATAAGGAAGAAGAAACGATCATAAGATCAAGAGATGAGATTAAAGAACTCTATGATCAATGCGAAGATAGAAAAATCAAAGGATATCTGTTCTGGCTTTATATGAATCTAAGCGAAGAATTGATGAAGGATGCTAAACTTCGAATGGAACTGATCAAAGAATTATATCAGGAAGGATGTCAAAATCCACTCTTGCAATTTGAAGGATGCTGTATTTTAGGCGAAGATGAGCAGCTGTTGGATGAGATAGATTCTTATGAATTATGGGTGCTTGAATTTGGTGCAGAGGAGAAGATTTTGAATTCCAAACTCATTGGAAGGATTTGTTTTTTGATTTCAAGAAACAAGGTGTTTTCCGAAGAAGTCCTTTGGTTGTTCCTTTGTATTTATAAAGAATACCGTCAGAGTGATGTGCTACAGGGAATTTGTGCACTGATGATCCAGGGCAATTGTATGGACGAGGACTGTCATCCTTATTATGAGGAAGCACTTCAAAGAGGAGTACAGCTCATTGGCTTGCAGGAAGCTTTTTTAAGAACGATCCCGAAGGGACAATATCCATTGCTTCCAGAAGAGATCTTAAGATATTTTACGTATAGTAAGAGTCTTGGAAAAGAAGATCAAAGCCGTCTGTTTGCAAATGTTGTACAGAACAGAAGAAAATACCATAAGGTGTTTGCAAATTATGAAGAATTGATCAGAGCTTTTTTAAGAGAAGAATTAAGAAGAGGTCATATCAATGAAGATCTGATCTTATTATACCGGTATTATTTTGAAGAATTGCTGGAAGATGAGAGATCAAGACAGGATTTAGGTAATATTATTTTTGTCAGACAGTTGATCTGTGACAATGAATTTATCCAGAAAGCGGAGATCAGTCAGAGATGGAAGAAGAATCTGGATGTTTGTTACTTAAGAGAAGAAAAGATCTATGTAGAGATTTTTGACGAACATGCATCATTTGTGTTTTTTGACAGTGAGGAAAACAGATACATTGGATCAGTGGCTTATCAGTTAAAACCAATCTGGACGAAGGAGCAGATCCAGGCATATTGTGAGGCAGCAGACGGAACGAATGAGCATTTTGTCCTATATAAAGGTGCAGCTTTTGAAAGAAAACAACAATTAGAAGACGAAGACTTCCCAGTTGTGTTATCTGCATTAAAGAGCAGAGCACTGGATGAAGACTATGAACAGCAGTTATTTGAAAAAGTGTTGGATTATTACTGGGAACATGAGATGTCTGAAGAATTGAAACGTGCACTTTCTTATGTGGAATGGAAGAACTTAAAAGACGAAAACAGAATTCATATGATCCGCTATTTCATAGCAGGGGAATTGTATAATGAGGCTTTGAAAGGAATCGAACAATACGGATATCAGTTTTTGGATAAGCAGCAATTGTGTACGATTTGCTTATATGCACTGACAACATTAAGTACCAGACGCTCAGAACTGTTGGTTGAGATGTGTGAATATGCATTCTCAAGGGGAGAGGAAAACAGTGAGATCGTTGCATATCTGCAAAGATATTTCCACGGAACCAAGGAAGAGATGCTGGCAATATTTGAAGCAGGAAACAAAGGTGGTATGTATGACCGCATTTTTGTGGAAAGTGTGTTAAAAGCCTGTATCGCAGATGGTGTGGATGGAACAGAATTTAAGGTATTTTCTACTTATATTCAGCAGGTACAGACAGATACGGCATTGATTGATGCGATGTTAGTAGAATATGTGAATTTTGCATATGAACAAGATCAGATACTTCCAGAGGAATTTTATGAACTGATCGGAAAGAAGATCGATATCGGAAAGATGGACTGGATGTATCAGCAGCTCTATCTTGATTATTATAAAGATAAAAAAGAGAATTTAAGTGACAGATGTAAAGGACGCATCGAGAAAATCAAAGATCATCAGGTGGTTCAGACGGATCATGTTCTTCCAGTGTTGTTCCAATATCTGGATGTGATAAAACTTCCAAAGTATCTTTGTGCCAGAACATTTATAGAATTTCGTGCAAAGAGTGGGCAGACAGTGATATTCCATTTTATGGATGGGACAAGTGCAGCATGGAAAGAGGAAGTGATGAAAGAGCTGCTTCCTGGATATTATGTATTCTCAGCTTCTATATTTGATCATGAATTAAATGACCATTATGTAACCATAGAAGGAGAAGAAAGAAGATATCGTGACCAGGTGGTCGTGACAGATCATTTGAAGTACTGCAAGGGAAGCCGCTTTTATGAACTAAATGAACTGATCCGGCATCAGCAGGATGGAAAACTCCAGATGATGATGGAGAAATATGCAGCAAAGACAATGATGGTGCAATTTATAAAACCAATGACAGAGGAATAAGATATGCAGACGGCAATACATTTTGAAGGAGATCTGGCATATATTTGTGTGTCAGATCAAGGAGAGATTAAGGAAGAAGAACCTGTCACTTATGGCAGATCCAGAGTGGAATTTGTCATTTCGACAGCACAGGCACAAAAGGAAGGAACGATCGGAGTTGTTCTTGATGAAGCAGCGCCGCAGATCGTACAACAAGCAGAAGAACAGTATATCCGTGCAGGAATCACAAAAGAAAGGGTAAGATTTTTTACCAAAGAAGAAGCAGCGTTGGGAGTTGTTGGATTCCGTGGAGATAATCTGTTGCGTGGAAATTCAGTGATTTTTGATTATACCAAGAAACGATTTATCTGCTATGAGATCCGCAAGACAAAAGATCATGTTTTAGTTGACAGCAGGGATTATACGGAACAGATCAAGGATGCGGTGGCGAATGAAGAGAAAGATATCGCATTCTTACAGATTATCAAACAGGCACTGGTAAGAGGTGTGACGGCTACAGTTTATCTTTGTGGAGAGGGCTTTGAAGGAAGCTGGTTTAAACAGTCTACGAAAGCATTGTGCCTTGGAAGAAGAGTATTTATGAGCAAACATTTGTTTGCATGTGGAGCAGTGTATTTATGTGAAAATGATAAACATGTTTCCAGAGATGAGGTTGTGTTTGCACAAAATGTTACGATCAGTCAGATCGGGCTGGTCGTGCATCACCATGGAAGAGATATGTTCTGTCCTTTGATCATGGATGGAAAGCCATGGAAAGAAAGCCGTGGAGAGATTGAAATTTTTGTATCAGGAGTGAATGGATTGATCTTTGAAGTCAGAAATCGTTCTGGAATCAAGAAAGCTTCGATCTGTATGTCATTAGACGGAATGAAGAAAGATCCAAATCTTGTATATAAATTAAGAATTCAGGGAGAATACATCAAAGCAGATCAGTGTAAGATCAAGATCACAGATCTTGGGTTTGGACAGATTCGCCAGGCAAGCTATCAGACGTGGCAGCAGGTCATACAGCTGGAAAGAGGTGATTATCATGAGTAAAATCGTTTTGTGTGAGACAAAACCAGCGAAAGTTCCATATAAGATCGCAAAGATTGGGAGAAGCTTTCAAAGTTATGAGGAATTTTGCTGGCTGTTAGAACATTACTTGATATTTTTCTTGACAGAAGGTTTTGAATATCCATTAAAAAATTATTTAAAAGAGCAGCTGGATATTGTGATCAAGAGTGATGATGCGGTACAGCAAGTCAAGGAAGTGATAAATTACTATAATTACTTTACTTCAGATGAGAAAATCCAGTTTCAGCAAAAATTACGCACAACTTATCTTTATTCTGCTGCAAAGAAGCAAAAACTTCTGGCAGATATGTATTTAAAGCATCAATTGTATGTAAGAGCATTAATCGCTTACCAGAAACTTGAAACAGTTTCAGGGAAATTAAATGCTGCGGAACAGATTCAGGTACTATATCATATGGGATTATGCCAAAGCCGGATGTTTTGTTTTGAAGAGGCAAAAGAATCTTTTGCAATGGCATTAAGGATCAAAGAAGATAAACAGATACAGGAAGCGTATTTTACAGCAGCATATCTGGCAGGAGATGAGGAAGCATTTTTGGAAGCAGGAAGAAGGATTTCTTTTGATGAAGATCAATGTAAGATGATCTATCAGAACATAAAAGAAAGAGAAAAAGAAGTTTTTCAAAAAGAAGAGTTTGATAAACTTGGTAAAATAGATTATCATAGAAAGAAGGCAGACGAAAATATAACCCGCCGCCTGATTAAGACAACTTTAGGGAAGTGGAAAGATGAATACAAAGCGCAGACTATCTGATGACCTGTCGAATGATAGTGAGATCTTAAGTGAAAAACGATTTGTAAAACTTTATAAAGAAGAGTTAGAAAGCATTGAGAAACAGATCCATGATCTTAAGAAACTTGATCAGAAAGATTTTGATGTGAAACCAGAGGTAGAGGACAAAGCAAGACTTTATTATCGGACATTTGCAAGAGAATTTTATGATGTTTGTGAAGGAAGAGTCAGTGATGAAGAGTTTTTTGATCTTTGGGAACGCGAAGAAGAATTAAAGGCAGGACTCAATTCGATCAATTCTCTGGAAGGAGAACAAAAACAGTTAGAGAAGGAGCTTGTGCATGCGAATGAAGATGAGACCATGATGAATGGGAAGATCAAGGCAGCACGGGAGAAGAGAAGAAATAAAAAGGCACTGTTTATTTCATTTCTTTGCATGGCAGCAGCGGTATGCGGAGTGAGTGCTGGATATTTATATCATTTTGAGATGAATGCCAAAGATTATCTGTGGCAGTTGAGTGCAGGAGCAGTGATCATATTATTGCTTCTTGTGATTTTATTTCAGTCACAGAGGAAAGCTGGTGATCAGCTGAAATTATTAGAGATGATGGTCACACACAAGAGTCATACTGGAAAGCGGTTAGAAGATGATAAAAGAGAGATTGGCAATGATCTTAAGTTTTATTATGAGAAATTTGAAAAAGTATTTTCATATATTTCACCGGAACAGTGGAAATTATTTGATTTTTGTGGTAAAGTGTCAGCCAGATTAAGATTTAGCGATGCGATCCTTGAGGCATCCAATGATCTGGAACGATTATTAGAAAAGAACCAGTGGGATAATCCAGGAATCTGGATGTATCATCCAAAGGTTTTATATGATCTGATCAAACGAAAGGATTACCTGAATACATTGAATGATAGAAAAGATATATGCAATCAGGAATTGATCCGGCATGAGCAGATTTTAGAAGGAATCGGTGAACAAGCAGATTCTGAAACTATAGAGTAAGGAGTTTAGAGATGAAGAAAGAATTAGAAACAACGTATGATCCAGGTGCGATTGAAGAACGCCTGTATCAGAAATGGCTGGATAACAAGTATTTCCATGCAGAAGTAGATGAGACAAAACAACCATATACGATCGTGATTCCACCTCCAAATATCACAGGAAAGCTTCATATGGGACATGCGTTAGATGAGACACTTCAGGACATTCTGATCCGTTTTAAGAAGATGCAGGGATATAATGCATTATGGATACCAGGAACAGACCATGCAAGTATTGCGACAGAAGTAAAGATCATCAATGCACTGAAAGAAGAAGGAATCGAGAAGGAAGATCTTGGAAGAGAGAAGTTCTTAGAACGTGCCTGGGATTGGAAAGAAGAATATGGTGGAACGATCATCGAACAGATGAAGAAACTTGGATCTTCCTGTGACTGGGATCGTGAGAGATTCACGATGGATGAAGGATGTTCTGAAGCAGTCAAAGAAGTTTTCATTAAATTATATGAAAAAGGTTATATGTTTATTTTCCGCATTTTTAGTACTTTTATCATCTGCCATGACAACATACGTACACGAAACAGACTCTCAAGATTACCTATCAATTCCAAGTTATAACAAAACATACTCTGCACAACCAACAGATAATAATTTTTTGTCACTAAAAGAATATAATACAGAATACTCCAATGGAGAAAATCCTCTAAAAACAGATTCTCCTTTAACCACTCAAAATGTCCCTGATATATGTGCTATTTCTCCTATCCGAAAACAAACAAAATCCATTATTTTAGCAAATCAGCAGGTAAAAGTTGGAACTGTCACATTGCAATATCAAACAGATATTAAGGGTGGTAGACCTCAATGTGATCAACTTAAGTATTTTAGAAAAATTTCAGAATTCCTTCAGCCTTGATTTCATTGGTATTTGAAGGAACTCTTGTCTTTTTTTACAAAAAAGTACTTGGCACCCCCCTGAAAGAGTTGACCATATAGGTGCCTGACACCTTGTATAGTTGTATGAAATACTCGACGAAATTAAGTGATACTGTTCATGTGATGGTT
>OJNH01001765.1_pt1 | contig 16147 bp, 13 predicted proteins | sample 1597361 | NCBI WGS metagenome assembly OJNH01 (sample SAMEA2452136, study PRJEB22498) | human gut metagenome | biome: human feces; feature: human gut; material: feces | place: Australia | collected 2012
TCACATGAAAAAAATGACGTACTATTAGGAATACAAAGCAAAAGGATATTTGATAATGAACATCAAAATTGTAGATGGAGCAAATTCAAAGATTATCCGGCAGAAAAAATGTTTAAAATCATGAGCGAAGAAGTATTTCCATTTATAAAAAATTTAGCAAAAGATAAAGAATCTGGATATGCTAAATATATGGAAGATGCTATATTTATAATTCCAACACCAATAATGTTACAAAAAGTGGTAACGGCTATGGATAAATTAGAAATGAAAGACAGAGATACAAAAGGTGATGTATATGAGTATTTATTATCGAAACTTAGCCAAGCAGGTGTAAATGGTCAATTTAGAACGCCAAGACACATTATAAGAATGATGGTAGAGTTAATGAAGCCAACTCCAGAAGATATAATAGTAGATCCAGCTTGTGGTACAGCAGGATTTTTAGTAGAAGCAGGAGAATATCTGAGAAAGAATAAAGGAGATTTATTTTTATCAGAAAATTTAACAGAACATTTTAATAATACAATGTTTTATGGGTTTGATATGGATAGAACAATGCTTAGAATTGGTGCCATGAATCTAATGCAACATGGCATAGAAAATCCAAATATAATGTACAAAGATTCATTATCCGAAGACAACGAAGATAATGGAAAATATACATTAGTTTTAGCAAATCCACCTTTTAAAGGTTCAATAGATGCAGAAAGAACATCAAAAGATTTACTTGCAGTTACAAAAACTAAGAAAACAGAATTACTATTTTTAGCATTATTTTTAAGAAGTTTAAAGATAGGTGGAAGATGTGCGTCTATAGTTCCAGATGGGGTTTTGTTTGGAAGCTCAAATGCTCATAAGGCAATAAGAAAAGAAATAATAGAAAATCATAAATTAGAAGCAATTATATCAATGCCAAGTGGAGTGTTTAAGCCATATGCAGGAGTTTCTACTGCAATTATGATATTTACGAAAACAACTCAAGGTGGAACAGATAAAGTTTGGTTCTATGATATGACTGCTGATGGATTCAGTTTGGATGACCAAAGACAACCTATAAAAGAAAATGATATTCCTGATATTATAAAAAGATTTAAAAATAGATATTCAGAAAAAGAAAAAAATAGAAAAAGAACTGAAAAGTCATTTTTTGTTCCAAAAGAAGAAATTGTAGAAAACAATTATGATTTATCTATTAATAAATACAAAGAAATAGTTGTAGAGAAAAAAGAATATGAAAAGCCAGAGGTAATATTAAAAAGAGTGATAGATATGGAAGCTGAAATCCAACATAAATTGAAAGAGTTGGAGGAGTTGATATAATTGGAAATTGTAGATGAATTAAATTTTTATGACGAAAAAATGCTAAGATTGCAATATGAAATTTCAGAATGTTTTAGCCATCAACTTACCAAAGGAGAAATAAGAGAAGAGTTTATTAAGGAATATATTAAAAATAAAACAGGAAATGATAAAATATTAAAAGGTGCTATATATAAAGGAGTTAAAGAAAGTACACAATTAGATATGATTATTTGTAATAATAATGTGATTTATAATAAATGTGGGAGTCACTATTTAATTGATGCTGAAGATTGCAAAATAGTTTTTGAAATTAAAAGTAAGTTAAATAATGAATATTTAAAAAAATTATCAAAAGTATCAAAAAATATTAAAATGATGAATTCAAAAATAAAAGTGGGAATGTTTGCTTATTGCTTAGGGCAGGATCATAAAAGTATACTAGAAAAGTTTGGATACAAATATGATCAGAAATTAGAAATGTATGAATATGATACAAAGAATATTTTACGAGAATATAAGTATATAGATTATGTTGTATGTATAGATGAAAACTATGAATTTGTAATTATAAATGAAAACGGAAAATTTGTATTATATACAGATATACCTATAATAAAGTATTTATGGCCAATATTAAAAAATTAAAGGAGAATACTGTGAAATTAGTGAAATTAGAAGATGTATGTTATAATGGTTCATCTAGTCTTTCTCAAAAAGACATAATAATGTTAGAGGGAAAATATCCAGTATATGGTGCTAGTGGACTAATAAAATATATAAATTTTTATAAATATGATAAAGAGTATATTGCTATTGTTAAGGATGGTGCAGGAATTGGAAGAACTATGATATTACCTGCTAATTCATCTGTAATAAGCACTCTGCAATACATATTTCCAAAAGAAAATATAAACATAAGGTATCTGTATTATGCTTTAAATGCAATGGATTTATCTAAATATTATTCAGGAGTTACAATACCTCATATTTATTTTAAAGATTATAAGAAAGAAGAGCTGTATTTACCTATTATTGATGAACAAATAAACATTGTGAATAAATTAGATAAAATTCGAGAAATAATAGATATAAGAAAAAAGCAAATTGAAGAGTTAGATGAAATAATTAAATCTCAGTTTGTCGAGATGTTTGGTGAAATATCAAACAGTAAATATCAAACAGTAAAATTGAGCTCTATTGCAGATGTTGGATCAAGTCATAGAGTATTTACAAACGAATTTGTAGAAAATGGAATACCTTTTTATAGAGGAACTGAAATAGGAATGTTGGCAAATGGAGAAAAAACAAAAGATTGTTATTATATTTCCAAAGAACATTATTCTAAAATTTGTGATGATAGTACAAAACCTAAAGTTGGAGATTTGTTATTGCCTTCGATATGCAACAAAGGACAGGTTTGGATGGTAGATACTACAGAGCCATTTTACTATAAAGATGGAAGGGTTTTATCAATATCTCCAAAAAAAGGAAAGATTAACAATAAATATTTTCATCAATTTATGAAGTATAAAACAGAAAGAGAATATTCAAAGTTGGGATCTGGCTCAACATTTGCTGAATTTAAAATATTTATACTTAAAGAATTTGATGTTATATTACCACCAATAGAACTGCAAAATCAATTTGCAGAGATAGTTAAACAAATTGATAAACAGAAATTTGAAATACAAAAGAGTTTAGAAGAAATGCAAAAATTACAAGAAAGTTTAATGAATAAATATTTTGGATAAAAGTAGAGATGGAAAATGAAAAAATTAGATCAAATAAATTCACATATATATGTACCCAAAAGTATTTTGAATAGATTTGCTACAATCGATGAGAAAAATAGAAATATTTTACAATATATTGATTTTAGAGATATGCAAATAAAAAAAGCAACAACATCAAGTTTTAATACCAAACAAGGGTATTATAGTAAACAAAACGAAGAAATTCTAAGTAGAGAAGCAGAAAGTAAAATTGGAAATGTAATTAAGAAAATGGAAAATATAGATGATAATACAAAACTTAATAAAAAAGATATAGAATCTATATATAGATATTTAGCATACCAAGTATTAAGAACTGATTATTTTTCATACGAACTAAATAATCGCTTTAAAACAAATTGGAATAATAAGTTTATAAAAAATGAACTTATAAGAGAAGAGATTGAATTAGATACTGTATATAATGTGATAAAGGATGAAGATATACATATAATAATAGATAATTCAGAAATAAAGTTTGTTCTTCCTATAAATTCGATGTATACTTTTAAATCAAACTTGAATGAATATATTTGGATCCTAATTTTATCCCCTAATATTGCTATCGCATTTATGCCAAAAGGTACTATAAGAAAATTAAGTGATGGTAAAGATGACAGCAAAGTGAAAATATTAGAGTTTAAAAAAGAGCAAGAAGACATCATTAGAAGTTTTAATTTAAGAGCAATTGGAACACAATATAAAGATTCTTCAGAACTGAAATGTGTGATTGGATTAGAAAAAGAACTTAATTATTTAATAGATATAATAAATAAAAATAAGGAGTAAAATATGTCAAATTTTGATTTTTTAAAACAAAATAAAATATTCAATAATTTTTCAGAAAGCTGTATAGAAGCAGAAAATGGAATAGGCTTAAACACAGTAACATGTAGTATACTATCTAGAAGAGCATTAGAACTAGGAGTAAAATGGTTATATGCCAATGACAATGATTTAACTATACCATATCAAGATAACTTATCAGCTCTTGTACATAATATTACATTTAAAAACATAATAGACGAAAAATTATTAAAACAAATTGAATATATAATTAAATTAGGAAATTTTGCAGTACATAACAATAAAAAAATATCAAGAGAAGAAGCAATTCTATCTCTAAGATATTTATATAATTTTATGCAATGGATAGCATATTGCTATTCAGATAATTTTGAAGAAAAAGATTTTGACGAATCAATTTTACATACTCAAAGTGTAAATGTTTTAGCAGTAAAAGAAAGAGAATGCTTATATGAAGAATTAGAAAAGAAAGACAAAAAAATTGAAGAAACAAGAAGAGAAAATGCAGAGTTAAGGACAAAATTAACTGAAAAGCGTACCAATAAAGAAGAAAACTATAATTTTGAGGTTAAAGATATTTCAGAATATGAAACAAGAAAAAAATATATTGATTTAGAATTAAAACTAGCAGGATGGGATTTTGAAGCAAATATTACAGAAGAATTAAAATTATCTGGAATGCCAAATGCTCATCAAGAAGGATATGCAGACTATGTTTTATTTGGCAAAAATGGATTACCATTAGCAGTTGTAGAAGCAAAAAGGACAAGCGTAGATCCAAGAGTAGGACAAAACCAAGCAAAACTATATGCAGATTGCATAGAAAATGAATATCATCAAAGACCAGTTATATATTATACAAATGGATTCGAAATATACATGTGGGATGACATGAATTACACTCCTAGAAAGGTTGCAGGCTTCTATACACAAGATGAATTACAATTACTTATAAATAGAAGAAATAGTAGACAAAGTTTGGAACATATATTTGTCGATGACAAAATTACAAACAGGGAATATCAATTAGAAGCAATAAAAAGTGTATGTGAAACCTTTGAGGAAGGACATAGAAAAGCATTAGTAGTAATGGCAACAGGTACAGGAAAAACAAGAACGGCAATATCAATTGAAGATGTATTGGCAGATAAAGAATGGGTCAAAAACGTATTATTTTTAGCAGATAGAACAGTACTTGTAAAACAAGCAAAAAACAACTTTACAAAATTACTTCCTAATATGTCTACATGTAATTTATTGAGTACAACAGATAATCCAGAAGATTCAAGAATTGTATTTTCTACATATCAAACAATGATAAATGCAATAGACAATACAAAGAACAAAAGTGGCAATAAATTATTTACACCAGGACATTTTGATTTAATAATTGTAGATGAAGCACATAGAAGTATTTACAAAAAATATCAAGCTATATTTGAATATTTTGATGGATTAGTAGTAGGATTAACAGCAACACCAAGAAATGATGTTGATAGAAATACATATAGATTTTTTGAGATAGAAAATGATGTACCGACTTTTGCTTATGAGTATGAAAAAGCAGTAAAAGAGGGGTATTTAGTAGATTATCATACAATAAAAACAAGTACAGATTTTATGGATAGAGGAATAAAATATTCTGAATTATCTAATGAAGAAAAAGAAAAATATGAAGATACATTTGCAGATGATGAAGATAACATACCAGAAGAGATAGATGCATCAGCTATGAACAGTTGGCTATTTAATAGAGACACAATTAAGAAACTTTTAGAATTATTAATGGATAAAGGTTTGAAAGTAAAAGGTGGAGATGAACTTGGAAAAACAATAATTTTTGCAAGAAATCATAAACATGCACAAAAAATAGTAGACACATTTAATGAATTATATCCTGAATACAGAGGTGAATTTGCAAAACTAGTAGATAATCAAGTTAAGTATAATGAAACAATTATTGACGAATTCTCTACAAAAGAAAAATGGCTACAAATAGCTGTGTCAGTAGATATGTTGGATACAGGTGTAGATGTTCCTGAAATATTAAATTTAGTATTTTTTAAACCGGTAAAATCAAAAATAAAATTCTGGCAAATGATAGGAAGAGGAACAAGACTTTGCAAAGATCTATTTGGAGCTGGACTAGATAAAAAAGAATTTTATATATTTGACTATTGCAAAAACTTTGAATTCTTTTCTGTAAATCCCAAAGGAATAGAAACTAATAATGTAATTAGTTTAACAGAAAGAATATATGGATATAAATTAGACTTAATTGTAGAACTACAAAATATGAAATATCAAAGTGACGAGAAATATTGTGAATACAGAAAAACATTGATAAAAGAATTTATAGAAGAAATAAAGAATTTAAATAAAGATAGTTTTATGGTAAAAAATAAAATTCATTATATTGAATTATATTCAAAAGAAAAAACATGGGTATATATATCAACAATAGATTTAATGGATATTAAAGAAAATTTAATACCATTATTCACTTCGATTGATGATAATGAAGATGCAAAAAGATTTGATAATTTGATGTATCAATTACAAGTTAAAAGAATTAGACAAGATAAAACTAATAGATGTGAAAATTTAATAGTAGATACCGTAGGAGAACTAGAAAAATTAGGAACAGTTCCTCAAATTAGAGAAAAACAAGATTTGATTTTAAAAGTTGCAGAAACAGATTATATAAAAGAGGCAGACTTCTGGGATATTGAAGAAGTTAGAACAGAATTAAGAAATTTAATACAATTTATAGATCCTTACAATAGACCACCTGTATATATAGATATAGAAGACACTTTAAACGATATAGATGAAGGATATGTTTATGTAAGTACAGGAAACAATTTTACCAATTACAGAAGAAAAGTGGAAAAGTTTTTAACAGGAAATTTAGAAAATGTTATTGTATGGAAAATAAGACATAATATAAGACTTACAGAACAAGATAAAGAAAATCTTGAAAAGATATTATTTGAAGAGCTTGGAAATAACAAAGAATATGCAGAAACATTTGGAGATACTAATATAATTAAAGCTGTTAGAAATATTGTAGGATTAGATAAAAATGTTGTTAGTGATATTTTTTATAAATATATAAATGATAATAGACTTAATATGAAACAAATTCAATTCGTGAAATTGCTAATTGATTATGTTATTAAAAATGGAACCATTGATATGCAGAAATTGACAGAACAACCTTTTAAAAATGTTGGGGAAGTTTACGATTTGTTTGGAAATAATATTGATTTGTTTAAAGAAATTAGAGAAGATATTGAAAATATAAATGAGAATGCTGAAAAATTGGCCTAGGAGGAAAAATATGATTATTCAAAATAACAAACTTTTAAAAAATATTGACTTCAAAAATGAAAAAGAGTTACAAAGTTATGTGGAAAAAAACATGGAAGAAATACTTGGTTATAAATTTATTGCAACAGAATTTAGTGTGGGAGACTCAAGATTGGACTCTTTGGGATATGACAAAGAAAACAATACATTTATAATTATAGAATATAAAAACATAAAGAATAATAGCTTGGTTGATCAAGGATATTCATATCTTGCATTAATGCTTGAAAGAAAAGAAGCATTTGTATTAAAATACAATAATGTTACAAAATCTAATTTAGAAATAGGTGATATAGATTGGTCACAATCTAGAATTATATTTATATCACCATTCTTTTCTTCAAGGCAAATAAGTGCAACAGAATTTCAAGGAATGCCGTTTGACTTAATAAAAGCAACAAAATATGAAAATGATATAGTAGAATTTGATAAAATATCTAAAAATCCTAACTTGAAAGCAAGTTTTACTCCTAATACTGAAATTATGAAAGAGGTTGAAAAAGAAATTAAAGTATATACTGAAGAAGATCATTTGAACAAAGCTCCTGAAAAAATAAAAGAATTATATCAAAATTTAAAAGAAGAAATTTTAAACCTTGGAGATATTGACATTGAATATAAAAAGTTTTATATTGCATTTAAGGGAAATACCAATATTGCAGATATAGAAGTATATAGTTCAAAAATAAAATTATTTATAAACATGAAAATAGGAAGCCTAAATGATCCAATGAATATATCAAGAGACATGTCAAAAACAGGACATCATGGTAATGGAGATTATGTTGTAGAAATATCAAATGAGGATGATATAGAAAATGTAATTCCGCTAATAAAACAGTCATTAAAAGTTAATAAAAAATAGGTACAAAAGCAAAATAATTTACAAGATTATTTTGCTTTTTTGAAAAAGAGGTGAGAAAAATTGGACACAGAAGAATTGAAAGACTTTATTGAAGATGTTAATTCGCTAAATGAAGTGATTAAAGCAAATAAATATATTAATAAATTAGAAGATTTAAGAAGAGTAATAATAAGATTAAACGATGGATTACAACCTGGTGTAAGAGCAGGAGCAATTAATATTGTTTTAAATGAAATTAATAGTATATATGGAACTGGCTTTGGATGCAAATGTGATGAAGAATTTTATAGTATATTTGAAGAAGCAAAAGAATATTTAACTAGAATAATAGAAAATAAGATTTCTGAAGAAATAATCAAAAAAATGTTTAAATAGTGAGATGAATAAATAGATAGATAAGATAATATAAAAAATAAACAAAAGTAAGTAGGTGATAAAATGATTTATATTACAGGAGATACACACAGTGATTTCTCAAGATTTACAGAAGAAAACTTTCCAATACAATCAGAAATGACAAAAGATGATTATATAATAATATGTGGAGATTTTGGCGGAGTATGGACATTTGAAGAAGAGAGTAAGAGAGAAAAAGAAGCACTAGATTGGTTAAATAACAAGAATTTTACAACATTGTTTGTAGATGGAAATCATGAAAATTATACAAGATTATATAATTATCCAATTGAAGAATGGAAAGGTGGAAAAGTACACGAGATAAGAGATTCCGTATTACACTTAATGAGAGGAGAAATATTTGACATTGATAATAAAAAAATATTTGCTTTTGGTGGTGCTAGATCACATGATATTCAAGATGGTATATTAAATCTGGATGAAGAAGAAAGAATATATGAATATCGTAAAAGAGGAGCATATTTTAGAATTAGAGATTTTTCGTGGTGGGATTTAGAATTGCCAATTGAAGAAGAAATACAAAATGGAATAAGTAATTTGGAAAAAGTAAATTATAAAGTTGACTATGTAATTTCCCATTGTTGTCCAACAAGTATACAAGCATTAATAAATTCAACATATAAAAGAGATATTTTAACTGACTATTTACAGCAGATTTCAGAAAAATGCACATTTAAAAGATGGTATTTTGGACATTATCATGATTATAAGCAAGTAAATTCACAGTTCACTTTGTTATATGAAGACATAGTACCATTAGAATATGAAAGTATATTTGAATAAATATTGAATTTTTATTTGATTACAAAATAAAATTCGATATTATATTACATAATTAGATGATTTTTTAAAATATGATATAATTATTGTTAAAAATAAAAAGGAGGGGATGTTATGCCAAATATTTCTACAGGAATTAATTTAGATTCTAATTTTTTAAACTTAAAAGCTATAGAAATAAAAGAAGTACGACCAGAAATTGAGAAATTATTAGTAGATGGTGAAAAAATAATGTGTGCATTTAAAACTATTAGAGATCAGGTTATATTTACTAATAATAGAATTTTTGTTGTAAATGTAAAAGGAGTCACAGGTAAAAAAATTGCATATTTTTCATATCCATATTCAAAAATACAGTATTATGGAATAGAAACAGCGGGTTTTATGGATATAGATAGCGAACTAATCCTTACATTTAGTAATGGACATATATTACAATTTGATTTTAAATCAAATGTTGATATAAGAATGATAAATTCGCTTATATCTAAATATGTGTTATAAAATACGAATAATAACGAAACGTTATGCAGAAGTTTGAATTATTTGTATATAGACAGATAAAACTTCGATACATAATCAAATAAAAAATGATAGGGAATATCAATAAAATTTGAGAAAAAATCTCAAAAACATTGATATTTTCTTTATTTTTATTGCTTTTTAGAAAAATTACATAAAAACTATTTGAAAAAACATCATAAAAACTAAAAGTTTTTTCATAATTTTGAAAAAACTTGACTATAATAATAAAAGATAGTATAATTATTATAGTTAGGAGGAGATTTATGGAAAGAATAAGTAGAGAAAATTATTTATCTATATTAAAAAATTTCAAAGATCAACAAATAATAAAAGTTATCACAGGAATAAGAAGATGTGGGAAATCAACATTACTTGAAATTTTTCAAGATTACTTAAAAGAAACTGGAGTAGAAGAAAAACAAATAATATCAATAAATTTTGAAAATGCAGATTATGAGGAATTACAAGACAGAAAGAAATTATATGAATATATAAAAGAAAGATTAGTAAAAGGAAAAAAGACATACGTTTTTCTAGATGAAATTCAAAATGTAAATGAATTTGAAAAAACAGTAGATAGTTTATTTATAAATAAAGATGTAGACTTATATATAACAGGTTCAAATGCATATTTATTATCTTCAGAATTAGCAACATTGCTTACAGGAAGATATATAGAAATAAAAATGTTACCATTATCGTTTAAAGAATATTTATCAAGCTTTGAAAATAAAACAGACTTGTCAAGAAAATTTAGAGATTATCTAAGATATAGTTCATTTCCTCAAGCAGTTGAATTATATAAAATAAACCCAGAAAACATAAATTTATTTTTAGATGGAATATATAATACTATTTTATTTAAAGATGTAATGCAAAGAAAAGGAATAACAGATAAAAATGTCTTAGAAAGAGTTACAAAATATTTGTATGACAACATAGGGAATAGAACGAGTATGAAAAGCATAAGTGATAATATTGAAGGAATAGAAAAAAATTCATCATATAATACAATTTCAAATTATGTAGATGCATTAATAGATAGCTATTTAATATTTAAAGCCAACAGATATGATATTAAAGGAAAAGAATTTTTGAAAACTCAAGAAAAATATTATGCAATAGATATAGGATTAAGATATTATATGTTAGGACAAGGCTCTGGTCGAGATATGGGACATATATTAGAAAATATTGTATATCTTGAATTGTTGAGACGAGGATATGAAGTATATATAGGAAAATATGATGATTTAGAAGTTGACTTTGTAGCAAGAAAGCCAGAGAATACTATATATTATCAAGTTGCATTAACAACTAGAGGAGAAAATGAAGGAGATAATAAAATTTTAGATAGAGAATTAACTCCATTGAAGAAAATAAATGATAATTATCCTAAATACATTTTGACATTAGATGATGATTTAGATGCCGACTTTGATGGAATAAAGAAGATAAATGTGTTGGATTGGTTAATTGATGAAAAAAATAATTAATTAAAAAAACAAAATAATAATGTAATTGTTTGGCTCTATTGACATAGAGCCTTTTATTAGTACATGAGTATGTATTTGTGTTGAAAAAGTAATCGAAAAATGTTACAATAACGCCAAAATAATATGTTTTAAGGAAATGAAATGCAAAAAATTGAAGAAATAATAAATATTGCAAATAAGGTATTTGTAAAAAATATAAAAAAACAAATTAAGGAAATAAAAAACTCTCAATTTAGAGATGAAGTTAAAAACAATTTATCAATGGCAGGAGAACTGCTAATAGATAGCATATATATGTTTAATAAAAAAAAGACAATTGCAGCAATTTCGATATTACGAAATGTATATGAAATGACACTTAAAGGTATTGTGTTAGACAAAAATGAAGAAATATTTAATTCATATAAGATAATAAAGAAATCAGGGAATGCAGATAAAGATAATTCAAGTAAAATTAGAAAGTTTATTGGAGAAAATTTTAAAGAATATTTTTATGTTTTAGAAAATGATGAAAGTTTTAATAACATATATGGAAATGGAGTTTTAACATATTTATATGATAAACTGTGTAGTTATTCTCATGCATCAAAAATTATGGAGGAACTTTACAAAATAAAAAATGATGAAGTTATTGTTGAACAGATGATTTGTATATTTTTATTATATGCAATGGTGATTTTTTATATGGATGCAACTAGTGTTAAATTAAATAGAACAAATATATCAGAAGCTACTTGTATATTTTATACTATAATTGTAGCTTATAGTTTTTATGATTGGACAATTAATAAAGATGAACTGAATAAATTACAAAAATATAATGAAATAATAGATTTATCAATCTATTTAAATCAGGATTATTACCAAAAAGAAAAGGAGCTTACAGCATATATAACTGGTGAAATACAAAAAGAAACTAAACAAGATATTAGTATAGAAGAAAATGTAGAGTTTGAAAAATATTTTAAAAAGTATTGTGGTAAAACTAATTATCAAAATTTAGTAGACCTATTTCCTAAAATCAAATTTTGATAAAAAAATACAAGATTCGACAAAATAATTAAAGTGAATATGTTATATTAAGATAATAGAGAAAGAAAGTCTTAAAAGATGTAAGACTAATTATAATAAATAAAAGGAGAAAAGATATGAATTATATAAAAACGATGAGAATCATTGGTTTTAAGAAATTTAAAGACATAAAAATTAATTTTAATGAACATATAAATATTATTGTTGGAGAAAATGAGGCTGGAAAAAGTACAATTTTAGAAGCAATAGATATAGTTATAAATCAATTATATAAAAGTTCAGATAAATCTATAATAAGTGATTTGATAAATAAAGAGAATTTGGAAAATTTCAAGAAAAAACCTAGTATTGAAAATTTACCTAAAATTTATATTGAATTAGAATTAGATTTGCCCAACAATTTTATAAAAAACATCGATTATAGTGGATTAGAATATTTAGATTCTGATCAAAATATAAAAACTGGAATATTTTTTACATGTGAAATTGATAAAGAAAGTGAAAATGAAATAATAAGTTTTGTTAATGATGGGAAAATACCATATGAATATTATTCAATGCAATGGAGAACTTTTTCTGGTTCATCATATAAAGCAATTCAAAAACCAATAAAATATCTAAGTATAAATACATCAAATATAGAAGCTAATAATTCTTTTAATTATTATAATAAATCACTATTTAATAATAAATATGTACCTGAAAAGAAAATGAATATAAAAACTCAGTATATTTCTCAGATAGAAGGGTTACTTGATAGTATAGCGGAGATGGAAAAAATTGATGATAAAAGAAAGTTTGGAATAAATACAAAAAAAGTTATTTTAGAGAACATTATTACAATAGTAGAAGAAGGCATACCTGTTGAAAATAAGGGTAGAGGAATGGAAAATTTAATAAAAACTGAAATGGCACTTGAAAAAAATAATAATAATGATATTATCTCAATTGAAGAACCAGAAAGTCATTTGAGTCATACTAATTTAAGAAAAATGATAAAAATGATAGAAGAAAAAGAGAAGGAATCACAAATAATAATTACAACTCATAATAGTTTAATAGTAAGCAATTTAGATTTAAGAAATGTTATATTTTTAAATGATACCAATCCAGTTTTATTAAATGATTTAGATGAAAAAGTTTCGAATTATTTTTTAAAGAGTGACAATAGCAAATTAATGGAATTTATACTTTCAAAGAAAATAATATTAGTAGAGGGAAATACTGAATATATGTTAATTCCAGATTTCTATAAAAGAATTTATAACAGAGATATAGATCTAGATGATATTTTTGTTATTTCTGCTGCAGGATTAGGATATAAAAATTATATAGAAATTGCAAATAAATTGAATAAAAAATTGGTAGTATTAACAGATAATGATAAAAAACAGAAAAAGATCGATGAAATAAGACTTTTTAATGAAAAAAATGATAAAATAAAAATTTTTACAGATACAGATATTAATAGGTGGACAATAGAAGTTTGTTTATACAATGACAATAAAGCAAAGCTGGATGAAATAATTGAAATAGACCCTAATGCAGATTATTGTTTTCATGGCGAAGATTATGGAAAAAAACTTGGAAAAATGTTAAATAATAAAGCAGAAATGGCGTATAAATTATTGAAAATAGATGAACTGGTAGTACCAAGTTATATTAGAGAGGCAATGAAATGGATAAAAGAATAATTTTAGCAGTTGCAGGTTCAGGAAAAACATATAAATTAGGACATGATATTGATGAAACTAAAAGAAATATTGTTTTAGCATATACAAATCAAAATATAAAAAATATAAGAAAAGAAATAATAGATAGATATGGCAAGATTCCAGATAATACATTAGTTTTAACCTTTGATAGTTTTTTATATAGATATTTTATTAGACCTTATGAAAGAATGATTTTAACATTTTGGAATAAATCTGAAATTAAAATAAAAGGTGTAGAGATAAAAATAAAACCAGAACCTAGATTTAAAAATAGAAAACCTAATTTTAGATATAAAAGAATAGATGAGTTTGAGCATTATGTTTTAAAAGACAAATATTATTGCAGTAGAATTCCGGAGTTAATTTTATATGTGAAAAATAAGCATGAAAATTTATTTAAAATAGCAATGAATAATATTAATAAATTTTGTGATTATATTTATATTGATGAGGTACAAGATTTTAGAGAAAAATATTATGAATTACTGGAATTGATAATAAAAGAAAGTAATAATATAGTTTTAGTTGGTGATTATTATCAACATTCTACAAATGGTGAAAATAATTCTGGAAAACCATTTAATAATTGTACATATGAACAATATATTGCAAAATTGAAGGAATTAGGGCTAAACGTGGACACAGTATCTTTAAGGAAATCACGAAGATGTCCAAAAAAAGTTTGTGAATTTGTAAAAGAAAAATTTAAAATTGATATAGATGCTATAGATGAAAATCCAGATGGGAAAATAGTTTTTTTAGAAAAAGAAGATGAAATAGATGCTATATTAAATGATGATAGTATTGTTAAATTAGTATATAATAATAGTAAAATATATAAATTTAATGCTATTGGTTGGGGAATATCCAAAGGAGATACATATATTAATACATGTGTAATATTAACAGGTGAATATTCAAATATAAAATCTAATAGTTTCATATTACCACAAAGCCAAATTACTAATAATAAATTATATGTTGCATTTACTAGAGCAAAAAATATAGTATATGTAATATCGAAAGATAAATTTGATTTGTATAAAGGTAAATATTTAAAATAAGTATGAGATGTTTTATAAAAAATATCTATATATAGAGAGTGTGTGAAAAAATATGAATGAAAAAAATATATTATAGAATATTTAAAGATAAATAAAAATTTGTCATAAGTTCCGAGTTAATAGAAGCTTTAGAAAAAAATTATAAGTAATTTAAGTAAGAAAAAAATCAATTCTAGTTCTCCAATAACATTTTCTAATAATAACTATGCATATGCATATAAAAATAAAAAAGCAAATTATAATAATTTAAAGGAATTAGTAAAAAAACATAAAAAGAAATTATATAGAGCAATATGTTTTATAAAAAGGCAAAAAGGTTTGATTACTTATAGTGAATTGTCTAAAGTTACAGGAGGTGTTACATCTGAATCTGAAAAGAATGTGGAAATAGTTGATATAATAAAAGAATTAAAATATTTTGAAATAGCAAGTATTCAAGTATATAAAGGAATAACTTTTATTATTGGACAAAATAATATTGATGTTGAATTAGAGGAAAAAATATTAGAATTACAAAAAGAAAAGAATACAATAAATTGGTCATATAAAACATCTTTTAAAACGTTTCAAGATAATTTCAAGGGGGATAAGAATAGAAAATGTAAATTTTGTTATATCACTACAGCAAAGTTCGAAAAAAAGCATTAGACACATTAGAAAAATTAAACTCTGGAAAATGTAGAGCAGAAAAATTGGAATGTTATTATGATAGAAATAAACTTTGCAATCTATTGAAAGAGTATAAATGTAAAAAAGAAATTAAAATAATAGAAAATTATTATTAGAGAAAAAGTGTGAGAATTAGAAATTAATTTTCACACTTTTTGAAATTATACTAACTTAACCTCCTCCATAACAAACTCATCCACCATCTCCTGAATCATATAAATATAATTAACCTGCTCAACAAAACTCTCATTCTCAGAAGGAGCAGGAAACTTTTCTCTAAGTTCAAACTCAACCAAATTAGCATAACCCTTCAAATGATATTCAAACTCCA
>OJNH01001782.1_pt1 | contig 16041 bp, 18 predicted proteins | sample 1597361 | NCBI WGS metagenome assembly OJNH01 (sample SAMEA2452136, study PRJEB22498) | human gut metagenome | biome: human feces; feature: human gut; material: feces | place: Australia | collected 2012
CCTTCAATGATTAAGAAGGGTCATGGTAAGATTATCAACATCTGTTCTATGATGTCTGAATTAGGTAGAGAAACTGTTTCTGCATACGCTGCTGCAAAGGGTGGCTTAAAGATGCTTACAAGAAACATCTGTTCTGAATACGGTGAATACAACATCCAGTGTAATGGTATTGGACCTGGTTACATCGAAACTCCACAGACTGCTCCTTTAAGAGAAAGACAGGCTGACGGTTCAAGACATCCATTCGATTCATTCATCATTGCTAAGACTCCAGCTGCTAGATGGTTAAAGCCAGAAGAATTAGCTGGTCCTGCAGTATTCCTTGCTTCTGAAGCTTCTAATGCTGTAAACGGTCACATTCTTTACGTTGATGGTGGTATCCTTGCTTACATCGGCAAGCAGCCTAAGTAATTTAATAGTGATTTTTAAAGCTGTCGGTTTCCCGACAGCTTTTTCTATTTCAGTATTCCTTTGTCTTTTAATATATTTGTAGTTACAGCTTTTGCTTTCATACCATCTACATTATCTTCTCCTGATATGTATACAGCAAAAGACCACATATCCTCTCCGTTTTCCACATATCCAATGAACCAACCTCTGGATTTTTTTCCATTTATAATTCCTGATCCTGTTTTTCCATATAAGCTAATACCTTTTTCCCTACTTATAAAAATTGATTTTTTTACAGCATTGATATTCTCACTAGAAAAACCAAAATCATTTTTATATAGTTTTTTCATCATATCAGCCTGTTCAAAAGGTGATATTTTCAATACCGGTTTTAACCAGTAGTCATTAGTAAATAACCCAACTCTTTTATTACCATAATTTATTTTAATAAAGAAGTCTTTTACTTTCTTTAAACCCAGCTGATTATCCATATTTTGAAAATACCAGTTCACTGAATTTTTCATAGCCGAATTTAAAGACTGGTTTTCATTCCACTGTGGGAAAGGATATTCATCTCCATTCCATAAAATTTCATTTTTATTTATAGTTATAACTTTATTTTCAAGTGCATTTAAAGCTCCGAAAGGTTTGTATGTAGAGTATGGAGATACCCTCTTGAAACCTTTTGTACCTCCAACATAATATTTGTTATTTTTCACATCACACAAAACATAACTGCCTTTATAATTTTCTAAGTAATCAAATCCCTTTTCGTAACTAATATTCAAACCTCTTTCAGGTATATAAATATCATTTTCCTTTCCCATAAAGTTAAAAATATAAGCTATTACAAAAATAAATGTAACCATTACTACAAAAGTATTAGTTATCAATTTATTGCTTCTAACGCCACAGCAGTAGTTATTAATAGCAAAAATTCTATTCGAAAGTTGTTTTTTACCAACAAACAAATTTGCAATAAAAGCAGATTTATATTTTATATTTCTTTCAGCCATATTTAATATAGAATGTCCATATGCAATTCTAAGAGCATTATCCGACAACTTCTCCATAACTATATAGTCACAATATAACTCTCTTTCTTTTTTCACCGACTGGATAGCCAAATTTACTATTGGATTAAACCAATAGACACATTTTACAATATAAGCAAAATAATTAATTGATACATCTCTGTTCCTTATATGTACAATTTCATGTAATAATATATTAAAAAGGTCCTCATTTTCAAAATCTATATTATTAGGCAATGCTATGTAATACTTTCTCAATCTAAAGGAAACAGGAAAATCTATATATTTGCTTTGTATTATATAGATATTTATGTCTGTTTGAATGGTCTTTTTACATTTCTCCATTAATTGCTCAACATCAGAATTTACACATTTTGATTTTTTTACAATACTATGTAAACTCATAATATCTCTAATCAAAATCAAAATTGAAAAAACAACACCACCAACCCAAATATAAAATAAAATTTTAATAAAAAAAGTTTCCTGCCAAACACTGATATTTTCTGCAAAATCATTAATTATACTTTCACCTATATACAATACTTCTTCATTTACACTTTCATTACATATATAACTATTTTCTTTTATGATACTTTCGTAATCAAAGGTTGGTAATGGCAAAAGTAAAATCATAATAAAACCAAGGACTGTCAACCAAATAAAATAACTTAATCTACAAGATATTTTATTTTTAAATATCAGTTTTAATATATAAACAATTATTATTAAAATACTTACTATAAAATTTTCCATTAAAAAGCAGGAAAAAGACATATTAATCTTCCTTTTTTATTTTTTCATCTAGTATTTTTCTCAACTGATATATTTCGCTTTCGGACACATTTTCATTTTCCAAATAATTTACAAATAAGTTATTAAAAGCACCTCCGAAAAATTTATTTAAAAATTTATTTTTCTCCAATTCTATGTACTCATTTCTCTCTACCAACGGATAATATTCATATGTTCTCCCTTTTTTTTCATGAGCCAACACACCCTTTTTATCTAGTCTTATAAGCATTGTCTGTATTGTTCTTGAACTCCATTTATCATTATTTTTAAAAGAATCTATAACATCATTTGTACTTATTGGAGCTTTATCCCAAACTACTTTCATAATTTCAAATTCAGCATCAGAAATTTTTGGCAAATTTTTACTCATACTCTCATCTCCTATTACTTTTGTAATCAGAGTATATCATCACAAAAAATCTCTGTCAATCACATATCAGAACGGTAATATCTATCAATAATATTATTTGCTATCTCCTTTGCTTCAGCACCTACTATACCATTCTTTGTATTATCGTCTAAATGAATTGCAAAATATATTTTCTTGTTTTTTATTTCATAAAATCCTGTATACCAAGCTGTATTATCCTTGCCAGTGCCGGTTTTTCCATATACCCCCTCTTTATCAGACTTCATAATATCTTTTAAAATATTAATTTCGTTATTTTTGTATTTCGTTTTTCCTTGAAAAATATTTGCTACAATATTAACCATTTCCATAGGTGTTATTTCTAACGAAGAACCGAGCCAAAAGCCATTTAAATCTTGTTGCACATTAATAGGCTCTCCTTCCCATTTACTTACATCGCAATTTCCATAATCCAATTCATCTACAGCCTCTTTTAATTTTTCCTGACCAATGTTATCTATTACTTGCCTAAAATACCAAACACAAGAAGTTTGAAATGCCTCATTTAAATTCATATCCTTATTCCACATATCAAAAGGATATTTCTCTCCATTATACTTCATCTTGGTATTTTTCGAAATTAACACGCCATCATTAAGACCTTCCAAAACAGCTACAATTTTAAAAGTAGAATAAGGAGAATATCTGGTATTGCATTGCTCTTCATTGTATACATCATATTTCTCTTTGTCATAGTCATAAAACACTGCACAACCATTAATTCCATTAAAACAACTACTATAATCTTTCTGAACTGTTTCAACTGAACTGTTTTTACATCCTGATAAAAGCAATAAATTTACCATAAGCAATAAAACAACAATTTTTTTCATATAATCTCTCCTTTGATTAAATATTACATCTATAATATTACACTTGTAATATTTAATTGTCAAGAGTTTTTTAGACAAATTAATTTTGTTAATTTGTGGCTTGACAATAAAGCCATAGGATTTGTCTTTCATATTCAAAAAAAATACACTGTCGTCAAAACAGTGTATCTTCATTCAACCTAAAATATTTTTAGTAAATCTTCAAATTTTTCTATTTTGTAGTCATACCTATCTACATTACCGAATCCATACTTAGCAAAAACAAAAGGAATATTTGCATCAATAGCAGACTGTAAATCACCCTGAGTATCCCCCACGTACACTGGGCTTTTTAAGTTATTTCTTTCTATAACCAATTTATTGTTTTCGCCCTTTGGTTTTCCTGTGTTTCCTGCACACTCAAAATCTTCGAAATATTCAGCCATATTATTTCCTTTATAAAAAGCCTCAATATAGCCACTTTGGCAGTTACTTACTACAAAAAGTCTATATTTCTTTTTCAATTCTGCCAATGTTTCTCGTACCTTTGGAAAAAGTATTCCACCTTTTTCTGCAAGGACTTTATTCTCCAACTCACAACATTCTGTAATAAGTTTATGTTGCATTTCTGCTGATTCCTTTGGAAATAGTCTACGGCTAATGTCATCTAACAATAATCCCATACAGCCTTCCAATTCTTCAGTAGTTATTGGCTCTCTTATATTAGGATAATTCTTTAAAACTTCATTCCAAGTATCTTTTATGCCCTCTGTTGCATTCCAGAGAGTACCATCTAAATCAAAAATTATACTATCCAAACTTTCACCTCGTATATCACAAAAGGGCGTGCAATAAACACGCCCTAATATTTTTTCTATTTTAAACCTTATGGTTATGATGTAATTGCGTTATGGCATAGACAAAAGTTAATAACTTTTTAGTTATGCCATTTACCGCCACTTCGTCTTTCGACTTCGTGTCGGTAAAACACTGCGATAAAATCGAAAGCGAGCTTTCATTTTATCTTAGTGTTTTACATCATTCCACCCATACCGCCCATGCCGGCAGCTGGATTTACAGGTTCTTCTGTTTTTTCATCAGCAACGATAGCTTCAGTTGTAAGAATTGTAGAAGCTACACTATTTGCATTAAGGATAGCACTCTTAGTAACCTTAGTTGGGTCAATGATACCTTCCTTAACCATATCAACATATTCTTCAGTAAGAGCATTGAAACCATGACCAACTTCGCTATTCTTAACCTGATTTACGATTACAGCACCTTCAAGACCTGCATTAGCAGCAATCTGACGAAGTGGAGCTTCAAGAGCCTTTAAGATAACGCCAGCACCAGTCTTTTCATCGCCTTCAAGAGATGCGTAAACCTTTTCAACTTCTGGAATACAGTGAATGTAAGCAGAACCACCACCAGAGATGATACCTTCTTCAACAGCAGCCTTAGTTGCAGCAAGAGCATCTTCCATACGGAGCTTCTTTTCCTTTAATTCCATTTCAGATGCAGCACCAACCTTGATAACAGCTACGCCACCAGCAAGTTTAGCAAGTCTTTCCTGTAACTTTTCCCTATCAAATTCAGAAGTAGTTTCTTCAAACTGTGCCTTAATCTGGCTAACTCTAGCTTCAATCTGGTCCTTATCACCAAGACCGTCAACGATAACTGTATTTTCCTTAGTTACGTTTGCACTTCTTGCTCTACCAAGCATATCAACAGTAGCATCCTTTAAGTCAATACCTAATTCAGAGCTTACTACTGTACCACCTGTAAGAACTGCAATATCCTTTAACATTTCTTTTCTTCTGTCACCAAAACCAGGAGCCTTAACAGCTACACAGTTGAATGTACCTCTTAACTTATTAACGATTAATGTAGTAAGAGCTTCGCCTTCAACGTCTTCAGCGATAATGAGGAGCTTAGCACCCATCTTAACGATTTCTTCAAGTAATGGAAGAATTTCCTGAATGTTGCTAATCTTCTTATCTGTAATAAGGATATATGGATTGTCAAGGTTTGCAACCATCTTTTCCATATCAGTTGACATATAAGCTGATAAGTAACCTCTGTCAAACTGCATACCTTCTACTAATTCAAGTTCTGTGTGCATAGACTTAGATTCTTCAACAGTAATAACACCGTCATTAGAAACCTTTTCCATAGCATCAGCAATCATATTACCTACTTCTTCATCAGCAGCTGAAATAGAAGCAATCATAGCAATGTGTTCCTTGCCGTTTACTTTCTGGCTCATCTTTTCGATAGCATTTACAGTAGCTTCTGTAGCCTTTGCCATACCCTTTCTTAAAATGATAGGGTTTGCACCTGCTGCAATGTTCTTAAGACCTTCCTGGATCATAGCCTGTGCAAGAACTGTTGCAGTAGTAGTACCATCACCGGCAACGTCATTAGTCTTAGTAGCAACTTCCTTTACAAGCTGTGCACCCATATTTTCAAAGTTGTCATCAAGTTCAACGTCCTTAGCAATAGTTACACCATCATTTGTAATAAGTGGAGTACCATACTTCTTGTCAAGTACAACGTTACGTCCCTTAGGTCCTAAAGTAACCTTTACTGTATTAGCTAACTTATTTACACCAGCTTCAAGAGCCTTTCTAGCTTCAACACCATATTTAATCTGCTTTGCCATAATATACAATGCCTCCTAAATTATTCTACAATAGCGAGAATGTCGCTTTCTTTTACAATAACATATTCTACATCATCGTTTTTAACTTCTGTTCCGGCATACTTAGAGTATACAACCTTCTGACCAACCTGTACAGTCATAGGAACTGTTTTACCGTCAACTACAGCACCAGGACCAACAGCAACAACCTCTGCTTCCTGTGGCTTTTCTTTAGCCTGAGTAGTAAGGATAATACCACCCTTTGTAGTTTCTTCTGCCTCTAATTGCTTTAATACAACTCTGTCTGACAATGGTTTTAAACTCATTACAATTCCTCCTTAAACTTAATTCGTGCTGTTAGCACTCAATTAGTGTGAGTGCTAACGTTAGGTATATATTAGTTTACAATCCCATTTTATGCAACCATATAAAACACCGAATATAGAATGATTTTCCATATTTATCTTTGATTTTCTTTCATTTTCTTCGATTTTCTCTGATTTTTAAAAAACGATATAATAAAAACCATAGTAAAACACAGGTACTAAGAGGGCTGGAAGCAAATTACCTACATTAATTTTGCGTATATTTAACAAATCAATCCCAAGCCCTGTTATAAGCACACCACCTACAAGGGCAATCTCTCTCATTATATCTCCTGTAAGATAAGGTTCTACAACACCTGCAAGCACTGTAATAGCTCCCTGATATATAAAAACACTTACAGCTGAAAATATAACACCATAGCCAAGAGTTGAGGCAATTATAACAGCATATATCATATCCATTATGCTTTTTGTCAAAAGTATGCTGTAATTATGGTGAAGTCCACTTTCTATAGAACCTACAACAGCCATTGAACCAACGCAATATAAAAGTGTTGCTGTAACAAAGGCTCTGGACACTCCTCCTTTTCTTCCTCCAACTTTCTTTTCAACCCATCTACCTAAAGCCTGTAGTCTGCCTTCTACATTAATTACAGTACCAATAAGACCTCCGACTACAAGACTTATTACGAATAATACTGAATTGCAAGGCTGTGTAATAAGTTGTGTCAAAGCTGTATTTAATCCAACTACAAGTACAGAAAGGCCTGTTGCCTGTGATGCTATGGCTTGCAACTTTTTATTAAATCTACCTTTTATAATAAGACCTAATAACCCACCAATGACAATAGCTACAGCATTTATAATAGTAGCAATCATTTTTTCTTCTCCTTATCTGTACCTATTTTAAGACTTCTGGCATAGTAGAACAAATACTGCTGTGCATAACCACAATACTTGCCCCACTTTTCCTGTGCATAGGCGTGAATTTCCTTTATATCCTTTTCTTCATCATTAAAATACAAATGCTCCATAACTCTCTTTATCCATACATCTGTAGGGAAGGTTTCTCGTCTTTTGAGAGAAAAAAGCAAAACACAGTCAGCTACTTTTTGACCTACACCCTTTATAGATATAAGTTCTTTTCTAAGGTCATCAGTATTTAAAGTGTTAGCCTTTGATAAATCCACTTCTCCATTTTTTAATTTAGATATACAGTCAAAAATATACTTTGCTCTAAATCCCATTCTAAGCTCCATTAAATCCTCAACTGTAACATTTTCTATTTCATCAAGTTTAGGAAAAGCATATTCATCTCCTAAAAACTTTCCATATGTTTCGGCCATAGCTCTTATTATTTTCTTTATTCTAGGTATATTGTTATTCTGAGAAATAATAAAACTTAAAAGACATTCATAAGGCTCTTGATTTAACAGCCTTATACCGTCAGCATATTCTGTTGCACTTTTCATAATTGGGTCATTTTTTGATATTTTTTCTATAATATTGTTATAGTCTGTATCCAAATCAAAATAGTCGTACCATATATTTTCAAATTCTTCCTTATTACAAGGAGTAAATTCTACACCATCTTCTGTTTGAGCAATATATAACACCCTGCCATAGGCAACTATTTTGTACTTTAAATCATCTATTTTTTCAAATCTAAAGCATTGACCACATTCCAGTATTTCTTCAATATTGAAGTTCTTTACATTCTTTAAAACTACACTATTTTCCTTTTCGTAATATTCCATATCCAACACCTTTATTTTAAATAATTTTACTTTATAATAATATCAAATACATTTTGATTTTGCAATAAAAGACAATTTTTCTGTCGCAAAAAGCAATTTTGTTTTGTTATATATTATAGAAAGCAAATTTGTTTTTTAATATTTAAGGAGGTCACAATGCTAAATTTATTACACAAGCAAAAAAATTTGGCTGAAATTCTATATAATAACTATTCCATATTTATGTATAAAGTTGCCTATAGCATTTTAAAAGATAAAAGTCTTGCAGAAGATGCTGTTCAGATTTCTTTTATAAAAATAATGAAGCATTTAGATAACATAGATATTTCAGACAAAACAAAAACTAGAAATTTTCTAGGACTTATATGCAAAAACTGTACAAAAAAGACTTGAGCGAGCAAGACAAAAAATCAAAACAATGCTAAAGGAGGAAATTTAATATGTCAAAAGATTTTATAGATGATATTTTAGATAATTTAATAAGAAAATCAGCTACGGAAGTTGAAAATGAAATATTCGATGAAATAAAAAACAATTTTAATGATGATATTGTATTTTCTGAAAATCACAAAAACAAAATGAATGATATTTTACATAAAAATAAGACAAGAATAGGTTTTCGCACACTTATTGCTGTAGCCATTCTTTCTGTAATTACACTTTCAACCATTATTTGTACTAACGCTACAAGAATACAGGTTATAAATAAGCCTCTACTTAGTACATTGATGGCTGAAAATGGATATATTCCAAAAAATAAAGATAATAGCAGAAGTATTTTATATACAAAAGACAATAAGAACATTTATATTTCAGCTAACCACAACGAAATATTTTTTAATGGTATTGTTGTATTTGATAATCTTCTTACAGAAGTTGATGGCAAACTATATATTTCCAAAAACGATTGTTCTAAAATGCTTGATATAGTAGACAAATTAAGCAAACCCGTAGAAAGCACAATAACAGATGCCCCTGAATCAATAAATGAAAGCCCTAATTTCATATCAAAAGAAGATGCAATAACAAAGGCTTTGGAAGTCATTAATAGTTACTATGGAATAGAAATAGACAAAAACAAATTCAACATTTCTTGTGACTATTATGATTACTATACTACCAAAGAATGTGAAGTTATGTTTATGGAGCAGGATAGTCCAACTATTTTTACTGTGGATATGGACGCCTTAAAGGAAAACAATTACCAAATCAAACATATTGACAGGAATGTTGCTACAATAAAAAAATCTCAAAAAACTGCTGAACATATAGACATTGATAAATACAGCGATTATAAAAATGTAACAGTAGAAACACTTAAAAAGCTAGGTATATCAAACCCAATATATATGTTCTCATACATTCCAGATTACCACAGCAAAGAAAGTAGCCCTACTCTTGTTGCAACAGTATATAAGGATAATAAGGATAGATATTATATTACAGAAATAGACCCTGTAAATTTAAAAGCTACAAGCACAAATATTCAAAACAATTTAGACGATACTTGTGACTACATTATTCCATTTATACAAAAATGGGAAAACTAATTCTTCTCCAAAATTTTATATTTTGTTGTAAATACAACATACTTTATTAAAAAGTTACTGTACAATAAACATATAAAATTTAAGGAGGCAAAAAAATGATTAGAAGAATAATTCATATAGATAGTGAAAAGTGTAACGGTTGTGGTGCTTGTGCATCAGCTTGCCACGAGGGTGCAATAGGTATGGTAAATGGCAAGGCTGTATTATTAAGAGATGATTATTGTGACGGTTTAGGCGATTGTTTGCCAACTTGCCCTACAAACGCAATTTCATTTGTAGAAAGAGAAGCCTTACCCTACGATGAAGTCGCTGTTAAGGCAAATATGGCAAAGAAGAAATCCGATTTTGTCTGTCCCGGTTCTATGGCAAAAGCTATTGAAAGAGAAGAACATGAAGCAGCAGAAGTTAATATTTCTAGCCAGCTTAGACAATGGCCTGTTCAGATTAAACTTGTGCCTGTTAATGCTCCATATTTCAACAATGCAAACTTATTAGTTTCTGCTGATTGTTCAGCATATGCTTATGGCAACTTCCACAATGAATTTATGAAAAATAAAGTTACAATTATTGGTTGCCCTAAACTTGATGATGTGGACTATTCAGAAAAACTTACTGAAATAATTAAAAACAACAATATTAAAAGTGTTACAGTAGTCAGAATGGAAGTTCCTTGCTGTGGTGGTATTGAAAATGCCGTTAAAAAAGCATTAATGGATAGTGGTAAATTTATTCCTTGGAGTGTTGTAACTATTTCAACTGACGGTAAAATTTTAGATTAATTTTTCTCTTTTATATAAATGTCATTTATGCTATAATTACAAAAACATATTTTAGAACAGAGGATAACAATGACATTTAAAGATTTAAGTAAAAAGAAAAAATTGGAATATATATGGGACTACTACAAGTTGCACATCATTGGTACAATACTTGCTGTATTAGCCCTATCATCTTTAGTATATACAATGTTTATAAGAGTGCCGGATACTAATTTTTGTGGTGTTGCTATATATGGACAATTTTTGTCAGCATTAAATACCGACAAAATGACAGCCGACCTGAATAAGGAACTTAATTTACCTGAGCATACATCAGTACAGCTACAGAACTTTTATTCTGACAGCACAGATGTAATGGTTGAGGCAGATTTAAACCAAAAATTTAATACCTACGTTTATGCCTTGGAGTTTCACTTGCTTTTAAGTAATGCTGAAAACACAAAAAACTTTACACAAGTAGAATATACAACACCTATTACTGATTATTTATCTGATGAAAAGGTAAATGAACTTAGAAAAAAAGGACTTGTGTTAGATATAAAAGACCCTGAAACAGGAGAATTAAAACCTTATGGTATAAGCCTTAAAGACTCTAAAATATTGAAAAAATATAACTTATTCCAAAATGACACTCCATATATAAGTTTTGTACCTATTGTAGACAATACTGAAAATACTTTAAAAACACTTGATATTTTAATGGAAGAATAAAATTTGGCCGTAAATCCAACAAAGGTTTTACGGCTTTTTTGTTGCAATACTTTGTATAAAAATTCAGAAATTCTACAATACTACTTGAAATTTTTAAGTATATGGTATAAAATATATGTATTTACTTAATATGGAGGATTCTTATGAGTACAAAATATAATTTCAAAGAAATTGAAGAAAAATGGCGTAAGATTTGGGAGGAAAATCCCGTAAATCCACCTGATGACAGTAAGCCTAAATACTATTGTTTGGATATGTTCCCATATCCTTCAGGCAACGGTCTTCACGTTGGTCATTGGAGAGGCTATGTTCTTTCTGATGTAATAAGCAGACAGAAGTTAATGGAAGGTTACGAACTTCTTCACCCAATGGGTTGGGATGCTTTCGGTCTTCCTGCTGAAAACTATGCAATCAAGACAGGTACTCACCCATCAGAGGCAACAAAAAAGAGTATCTCAAATATTAAAAGACAGGTTAACGATATTGCAGCTATTTATGACTGGGATAAGGAAATCAACACAACTGACCCTGAATACTACAAGTGGACTCAGTGGATTTTCATTCAGATGTTCAAAAATGGTCTTGCATACGAAAAGGAAATGCCTTTAAACTGGTGTCCTAACTGTAAAGCCGTTCTTGCAAACGAAGAAGCTACTAACGGTGTTTGTGACAGATGTGGTGCTACAGTTACAAAGAAGAATTTAAGACAGTGGATGCTTAGAATTACTAAGTATGCTGACAGACTTCTTAACGACTTAGACAAGCTTGATTGGCCAGAAAAGGTTAAGAAAATGCAGTCTGATTGGATTGGTAAGAGCTACGGTGCTGAAATTGACTTCCCTGTTGATGGTACAGATAAGGCTATTAAGGTTTATACTACAAGACCTGATACTTTATACGGTGCAACATTTATGGTTCTTTCTCCAGAACACCCTATTGTAAAGGAAATTACAACTGCTGAATATAAAGATGCTATGGATAAGTACTGCTATGAAGCAAGTACAAAGTCTAACGTATCTCGTATGACAGATAAAGAAAAAACTGGTGTATTTACTGGTAGCTATGGCATTAACCCTCTTAACGGTGCTAAGACTCCAATTTGGGTTTCTGACTACGTTTTAGCCGACTATGGTACTGGTGCTATTATGTGTGTACCAGCTCACGATGACAGAGATTTCGAATTTGCTAAGAAGTTTGATTTACCTATTATTCAGGTTATCAGCAAAGACGGTAAGGAAGTTGAAAACCTTACAGAAGCATATACTGAACCTGGTATTATGATTAACTCTAATGAGTTCAATGGTATGAAGTCAGAGGACGCTAAGAAGAAAGTTCCTGACTACATGGAAGAAAAAGGCTTTGGTAAGAAGACTGTAAACTTCAAGCTTCGTGACTGGGTATTCTCTCGTCAGAGATACTGGGGCGAACCTATTCCTCTTATCCATTGTGAAAAGTGTGGTACAGTTCCTGTTCCGGAAGACCAGCTTCCAGTTATTCTTCCAAATGTAAAGAGCTACAAGCCTACAGATACTGGCGAATCTCCTCTTGCAGCTATTGACGAATGGGTAAACACTACTTGCCCTTGCTGTGGTGGCCCTGCTAAGAGAGAAACAAACACTATGCCTCAGTGGGCAGGTTCTTCTTGGTACTACCTCAGATATTGTGATAACCACAATGATAAAGAACTTGCAAGCAAGGAAGCATTAAAGAAGTGGCTCCCTGTTGATATGTATGTAGGTGGTGTTGAACATGCTGTTCTCCACTTATTATATGCAAGATTCTATACTAAGTTCTTACACGACATCGGCGTTGTAGACTTTGATGAACCATTCAAGAGATTGTTCAATCAGGGTATGATTACAAAAGACGGTGCTAAGATGAGTAAGAACAAGGGTAACGTAGTTTCTCCTGATGAAACAGTTGAAAACTATGGTTGCGACTCATTAAGAATGTACGAACTTTTCATTGGACCACCTGAACTTGATTCTGAATGGGATGATAACGGTATTGACGGTGTATTCCGTTACCTCAACAAGGTTTGGAAGTTCGTTAATGAATATAAGGACAAGCTCGTTGAAAAGCCAACAGCTGAAATGGAATTTGTGAAGAACAAGCTTACTTGTGAAATCACTAAGCGTCTTGAAGCACTTACTCTTAATACAGTAGTTTCTGGTTTCATGGAATATACTAACAAGATGATTGCTGTTGCTAAGGCTGCTGGTGGTATTGATAAAGACTCTCTTGAAACTCTTACATTACTTCTTGCTCCATTTACTCCTCATATTTCAGAAGAAATGTGGCAACTTTTAGGTCACGATACATCAGTATTTACTCATGGTTGGCCAAAATATGATGAAAGCAAGCTTAAGGAAGAAACTGTAAACATTGCCGTTCAGATTAACGGCAAGGTTAAGGTTCAGCTTTCTGTTGACCCTAAGACTGATAAGGATACAGTTCTTGCTGCTGCTAAGGCTGCTTTAGGCGATAAACTTTCAGGCAATATTGTTAAGGAAATTTATGTTCCTGGCAGAATTGTAAATATCGTTGTTAAATAATCAAACAATATATAAATATACAGCATAGGTTGAAAACAGCCTATGCTGTTTTTATAGAATCCTATAGATAAATCCAATGCCTTGGCTTGTCAAGGCACAAATTATTTGCCAGTGTACTTTTTTCTCGTTGCCATACCTCCCCTTATATGCCTTTCCATTTTATTTACATCTAAAACACTTCTTGCTTTTTTAGCAAGTATTGGGTCTATTTTTGTTAATCTTTCAGTTAAATCCTTATGGACAGTGGACTTGCTTATACCAAACTTTTTTGCCGTTTCCCTTACTGTAGCTTTGCTTGCAATTATATACTTACCTACTTCCACTACTCTTTGTTCAATATAGGCTTTCACGTTAGCCCTCCTTATTTTGCTGACAAAAAATAATATGATTTTTAGTAGATAATTATTACAAGCCTAATTTTTAACATTCCGAACAAATTAACTCTGTTAATCCTATTCACTACAAAAAAAAGAGTATCTATTGTTTTACCAATAAATACTCTATACATTAATCATTTAATGCCGTTTCCCTCTTGTAGAAATATTCTATAACATCTTTTCTTGTTATAATGCCTACAAAAAGATTTCTGTCATCTACAACAGGCACGAAATTCTGGTTCATTATCCTCTTAAAAAGTTCGTCCATTGTAATATCTATTTTTACTGATGGATTCCAATCCAATCTTATTATATCCCTAATATACTTATGTTCCTCATCTTTTAAATTAAATTGATTATTTTCAACAATATATCTAAGAAAATCCCCTTCGTTCACTGTTCCAATATAACTTCCGTCATCATCAAGAACAGGTATTGCCGTATATCTATGGGCTTTTAATTTTTCTATACCCTGTCTTATTGTACTGTTGCCAGTAACATACGCAACTTCACTTTTAGGTTTCAAAAAAAATAATATGTTCATTACTACCACCTCTTTAACTATGTTTAATAATATGTTATTACACCATAAAAGTCAATAGGGTATTGACATTGTTGTCAATTTTATAATAAAATACATAATTATTGTAATAGGAGTTATTTTTATGGATTGGGAATTTAAGATTTTAGATGCTATTCAAAAATATTTTTCGGGAAATTTTATGGATAATATAATGTCAAAAATATCATCTTTGGGAAATGCCGGTTTAATTTGGATAATACTTACCATAATTTTACTATTGTTTAAACGAACTAGAAAATATGGCTATACCTGTGGTTTATCTCTCATAATTATGCTTTTTACCGGTAATATATTTATTAAAAATATTGTATGTAGGCTTAGACCATTCCAAATTAGAGAGTATATTAATCTTATTATAAATCCACCTTTTGACACTTCATACCCTTCAGGTCATACCTACGCCTCTTTCGCCTTTGCAACTGCCCTTTTATGTTGCAATAAAAAATTAGGTATTCCTGCTATGGTTTTAGCCTGTTTAATTAGTTTTTCAAGACTATATTTATACGTTCATTTTCCCACAGATGTCATCGCCAGTATAATTTTGGGCATAACTACTGGGGTATTATCTTACTATATTGTAAATCACAAAAAATAATGGTTGCGATTATATTTTTCGCAACCATTTTTTGATACTACTAAAAAAGGTACACCGTAAAAGTGTACCTGAATTAGTAAAATTATTTATCCATTTTTTCAATAGCTTCTGTTAAAGCTGTTGCAATTTGGTCTGGGCAAGAAGTTTTTTTATATCCACAAGTAAGACCCTGTAAACGAGAAATAGCATCTTCAGCCTTTAAACCCTTTAAAAGACTAGCTACACCCTTTAAATTACCGTCACAACCACCAATAACTTCAACATTCTGAATAATATGGTTTTCATCTATATCTATAATAGTTTCTCTTGAACAGACACCAACATTTTTATGAACATATTGCATATACAAAACCTCCGATATTTATATAAATAAAAAAATCTACAGTCAATTTTGCCATAGAAATAAGTCCCGCCGCTGCAAGTACAATGCCGGCCACTATTTCTATATTTCCTCTTACTTTTAATTTGCCAACTTCTGCCGGTATATTAAAATTATTTTCCATACAATTAACTCCATGTATTTATATTGAGACCGCATTTCCTTAAATCCGTGCAGTCATAGCCTGCACTATAAAGAGCGTATATGTGCCGCTCTGCTTTTTTTAATCATCCTTTTAGTAATAAAAAGCATTAGTATTATTATAATATAAATTGCAAGCAATAAGAGCTGAACGCTAATAAAAGTCCCGACAGGTGATTTAAATATAAAACTAAATATGATATTTAC